>Ga0208645_1000614_pt1 | contig 36376 bp, 62 predicted proteins | sample VirMetDEL_Sep_01_FD_184519 | JGI IMG/M metagenome (GOLD analysis project Ga0208645, IMG submission 184519) | Aqueous microbial communities from the Delaware River and Bay under freshwater to marine salinity gradient to study organic matter... | ecosystem: Environmental > Aquatic > Marine >... | reverse complement strand
TGGCGCAGACTTTTGGGCGATTATCCAAGCCTTTGCCAACATTGGGGGTTATCGACTCGAATGGCAACTGCTTAATACAAAGTGGTTTCTACCCCAAAATAGAGAGAGAATCTACCTTGTCGGATATCTTGGAGATGGAAGTAGAGGACAAGTATTTCCTATCGGAAAAATCTCTGGAGAGAATAACATCTTACAAGGACAATCAACAAATACACTTACGGCAAGATATGCAGGAGAAGGACAAGGAACTTATATTATTGAAAGTAAATTCAATGCACAAGAAACAATAAAAGTAAACTCAGCTACATCAAAAGGATACGAAGAAGCAGAACCTGGTGATTCAATAAATTTATCAGTACCTTCATCTAAGACACGAAGAGGTAGAGTAGGTAAAGGAGTAGCACAGACATTAGACACTCATTGTAATCAAGCGGTAATAGGGTACTCAAGAGATGCTAAAGGAAAGGTTATAAGTTATCACGAAAAACAAGAATGTAATACATTACATAGTAGCTCGGGTACAGGTAATAATACCGATCAATTCATACGACAAGATAAGATAGGGGATTATAGAAGTGATGAAGGATATAGAGAGCGAAAAGATGGAGATAGTCCTACCTTAAATTCAAACAACACTAAGAATGAATTAGGAGGAACTCCAATTATAGTAAACAAGATTAGAAGGCTTACACCAATAGAGTGCGAAAGATTACAAGGCTTTCCAGATAATTGGACTAAGTACGGAAAAGAGAAAGGACTTATATCTGATTCACAGAGATACAAGATGTGTGGTAACGCAGTAACAGTTGATGTGGTAAAAGCAGTAGCAGAAAGAATTAAATTAGTAATAGAATAATATTATGATAGACAATGTAGTAGAAAAGGTAATTAAGCTATTTAGGAAGCGTTCTAAGCGAGGTATAGAGAAATACGGAGTAACATTAGAACAAAACGAATTAAGTAATGTAGAATGGCTACAACATCTCCAAGAGGAGTTAATGGATGCAGCCTTATATGTAGAACGAATTAAACAAGCGATAGATGAAAGTAGAGAGATTAATACAAGAGATTAAAAAGGAATCAGGAATTGATTTATTTAGAAACACACGAAAAAGAGAATACACAGAAACAAGAGCTTTATTTAGCTACTTCCTAAGAAACTATTTCGGATACAAGTTACACGAGATCGTTGAGGTATATAGAAAGAACGGATACACTACCCATCACGCTACTATCCTGTATGCGGTTAGAAACTACAAAGAGGTGTACTTACCATTCTCACGCATTCTAAAAGACTTAGATGAGAAGATGTACATTAAGTTCGGTAACCATAATGAAGTTAAGCTACGCACTCTTAAGATGCGAATAGATAGCCTTCCAGAAGAAAGATTAGATGAAGCAAAGCGTTTAATAGAAGAACTCATTAACTAAGATGCGAAATAAACAACATAGAGAAGAGATACTACTAAACCACTATAAGACTTGGAAAGACACTACAAGAAACAAATACCACAAAGAGTATGCAGAGATAATGTACAAAGCTATGCTCGATGGTAACTACAAAGAAGTGTACTCAGCATTAGGAGGAAGTAAGAAGGCATTATACGACCCAAGAAAGAATGTTACCTACCTAACAATGAATCAAGCTGCTGAGGCTTATAAGGTATCTAAGACTACGATGAGTATTAACTATCTGAGATACGGATTAAAAAGAGTAATAATATGATTACTAACGAGGACAATATGGAACTAATGGCAAGGTACGAGGATAACTACTTTGACTTAGCAATAGTAGATCCGCCTTATGGAATAGGAATGGATGGGGGTAATGTTGGTTATAAAGGATTTAATAACTTTGAAAATAAGGGGTGGGATAAGTCAATACCTGAACAAAAGTATTTTGATGAACTTTTTAGAACATCGAAAAATCAAATTATTTGGGGCGGGAATTATTTTGGATTACCTGCAACAAGGTGTTTTATAGTTTGGGATAAAGGCGAAGGATTTTATAACAGAACTTATGCAGAATGTGAATTGGCTTGGACTTCTTTTGATAAAAATACCGTAAAATATAAACGCGACCCTTTAGCAAAAGGAGATTATAAAGGAAAAATACATCCAACACAAAAACCAATAAAACTATACGAGTGGCTTTTAATGAACTACGCTAAAGAAGGAGATAAGATACTCGATACACATTTAGGTTCAGGTAGCATTGCAATAGCTTGTCACAATCTGGGATTCGAATTAACCGCTTGTGAATTAGATAAAGATTACTACGAAGCAGCTATAAAGCGATTAGAACAACATAAAGCACAACAAAGATTATTTTAATTATGAACGAAGTACTACAACTAAGATGCGAATTACAAGAACTCACTCTAATAAGAGAGCTAATGTTCGGAGTACTAACTATGATGATAATAGAAGCAGTACTACTAATCATTCTATTATATAGATTGGAACAAAATCGCTAACCTCAATCGTTATATAAGTAGAATTAATTAATTAATCTAAATTAAATATGGACAAAAGGGTAAACAACGGAGGACACTCTACTAAAGGCTATGCAGGTCGTAAACCCAAGTCTGATGAGATAAAATTAATAGAAGCTCTGGATAAGCATATAGATCAAGAGGAGGTATTCGATACTTTGCACGGACTTATCAAAGAGGGGAACATTAGAGCGATACAGTTGTATATGAACTACCGACACGGTAAGCCGAAAGAGAGTGTTACTTTATCATCGGATGGGTTAAACATCAACTTCAGAGACCTACTCAAGTTTGATTAGAATACAGAAGAAGTACGAGGTATTTAGAGATTCCGATAGTCGCTACTTTATTGTTTCAGGTGGTAGAGCTTCGGGTAAGTCTTTTAATATCTCTATTTTAATTCTGCTACTAACATTCGAGCAAGACCACACGATACTATTTACAAGGTACACACTAACCTCAGCTTCTATATCTATTATACCTGAGTTCTTAGAGAAGATTGAACTCTTAGGATTAGTAGATCATTTCTACATTACAAAGGATGAGATAGTAAACAGAAGTACGGGTAGCAAGATTATATTCAAAGGAATCAAAACAAGTTCTGGAGATCAGACTGCATCACTAAAGTCTATACAGGGTGTTACTACTTGGGTGCTTGAAGAAGCGGAGGAGTTAGTAGATGAAAAGAAGTTTGATACGATAGACTTCTCCATCCGTTCTAATAAGAGACAGAACAGAATCATTCTAATCTTAAACCCTACTACAAAGGAGCATTTTATCTATAAGCGATTCTTTGAGGATAGAGGAGTACAAGAAGGGAGCAACATAACGAAAGGAGATACTACCTATATACACTCTACTTACAAGGATAACATTAAACACCTTAACGAATCATTCATAGCTCAGATCGAGCAGATGAGGTTACGCAGACCAGAAAAGTATAAGCATCAGATATTAGGAGGGTGGTTAGATAAAGCAGAGGGTGTTATATTCTCTAATTGGGAGATAGGAGAGTTCAAGAAAGTAGGCACAAGTGTGTTTGGTCAAGATTATGGATTTAGTAATGACCCTACAACGCTCATAGAAACGAATATAGATAAGTCTAACAAACGAATATACCTTAAAGAGTGTTTCTACCTACCAAGACTTACAACAAGCGATATAATGCGTTTAAATAGGCAATACGCAGAGAACAATTTGATAGTAGGTGATTCAGCAGAACCGAGATTGATTACAGAGCTGCGTAGAGAGTGCAACATACGAGAATCAGTAAAAGGACAAGGTAGTGTTACTTATGGGATTAGTTTAATGCAAGACTACGATTTGATTATCGACCCTAATAGTACGAACCTTATCAAAGAGCTGAATAATTACAGTTGGCTTGAGAGAAAGAGCAACACACCGATAGACGATCATAACCACGCAATCGATGCAGCACGATACGCAATTACTTATCAATTAAAAAATCCTAACTATGGTAGTTACGCAGTAAGATAAATTTTTATATATTAGTATCTCATAAGAGTTATTAGTTTGTTTAGAAAGAGGCAGTCCCGTAAGGCTGTCTTTTTTTATTTAAAATAGTTTATTTCAAGCGTTATATATATAAGAACAAGAATATGAAAGTAGAAGTTACTGTACCAAGCGAACTCAAGGAGATCACTTTAGGACAATATCAGAAGTTTGTTAAGCTCTACGAGGGAGAAGTTACTGAGGAGTTTATGGCTCTTAAGATGTTAGAGTTATTCTGTGGAGTAAAACTTAAGGATGCTTACCAGATGCGATACAAAGACATAGATGGTATTGTTGAGGTAATTAGTTCAATGCTTAACCAGAAACCTCAGCTTATACAAAGATTCAAGATGAACGGAGTAGAGTATGGCTTTATTCCGAATCTTGATGATATGAGTTTTGGTGAGTACATCGACTTAGATACCTACTTACCGAATTGGCAAGAGATGCACAGAGCTATGGCAGTTCTTTATCGACCAATCAAAGAGAAGCACGGTAATAAGTATAACATCGTGGATTACGAGGTGGTAAATTCAGAAGTATATAAGGATATGCCGATGGATGCAGTTATCTCCTCAATTCTTTTTTTTTATCGTTTAGGGACAGACTTATCGAAAGCTATGATGAACTATTTGGAGGAGTCAAAGGAGAGTCGTTTAGTGCAGTATCTAACTTCGGACAAAAATGGGGATGGTATCAATCAATATACTCACTTGCTCAAGGAGATATTAGACGATTTGAACATATCACTGAATTAGGAATACATCAATGCTTAATGTTCCTAACATTCGAAAAAGAAAAGACAGAATTAGAAGCACAACAAATAAAGAATAGAAGATGAGTGTAATGAACGGCTTTTACAGGGTAACACAGATTATTAAAGATACCCTACAAGCAGACCCTAATTGTAACACAGTTACCTATGGTGATATTACGGATGTTGATCTGAATAAGCAGACCATATTCCCACTATCGCACATTATTGTAAACGGAGCAACAAGCGGTGAAAATGTAATGACCTTTAATATCTCAATTCTTGCTATGGATATCGTAGATAGTAGCAAAGCTGAGGTAACGGATATTTTCGTAGGTAATGACAATGAGCAAGATGTATTCAATACGCAGCTTAGTGTACTTAACAAGGTTATTCAGAAACTAAGAATCGGCTCACTATACTCTGATAAGTATCAAGTAACAGGTGATGTTAGCTTAGAGCCATTTGTAGATCGCTTCGAGAATGATATCGCAGGATGGACGGCAACCTTTGACGTAATGATAGAAAACGACATCAACGTCTGCTAATGGACTATAAAGAGACAAAGAAAGCATTAAACGCATTTGCTAAGAAAGTTATAAGAGAGTCTAAGAAGAACCTCAACTCTCAGAAGATAAACGCTTCTGGAAGATTAGCAAAGTCATTGGGATATGATGTAAATATATTCCCTAACTCGTTTTCTCTTTCTTTTGAGATGGAGGATTACGGTAAGTTTATTGATAAAGGGGTACAAGGAGCTGACTCTGCAAAGTCTGTAAATAAGACAAGCCCTTATAAGTACACAGGTAGGTTTAAGATGATACCTCCTTCGAGCTTAGACAAGTGGGTGATTAGTAAGGGTATTGGTGGAGTAAGAGATGAGAAAGGAAGATTTATTAAAAGACAAAGTTTAAAATACGCAATAGCAACAAGCATCTATCAGAAAGGAATAAGAGCGAGTATGTTCTTTACTAAACCCTTTGAGAGAGCATTTAAAGGATTACCTGAGGATTTGATAGAAGCCTATGCATTAGACGTAGAAGATTTATTAGAGTTTACGACAAAATAGAGTTTACAACAAAGTAAGATATGAGTACAATTATAAATACAAGGAGTCCTTATTACATAAGTGTAGGTTCTGATCCGCTTAGTTCTGTTGAAATAGGATTATATATATGGACAGGATTAGTTGGTGCAAGACCTGCATCACCTGAGTACACTATAACTAAATCCGAGATTGATAATGACAATTATGTTATTTTCGAGATAAGTGAACTCATAAGAGATTATTTATACACAGAATACTATACGGAGGCAGTAGATGCGGTATGGGTTCAATACTATTATAAAATTGATGGTGGAAGTCCTACCTTTCCTGCTGCTTTATTAGCTATTGACGGCTATGGGTATTTTGAAGAAGGAGTAAATCCAAGAGAAAGTAGTAATCCTGCGATACTTTCCTCTGTTCCATCTATTACGCCACAGCTACTGCAAGATAACACTACGGTATATTTTATAAAAGGACAAGATATCAAGATTCCGATCTTCGCTGAATCATTAGCTACAATTACTTATTCTACAGGAGGTGCTTCTTCGTATTGGGAAGCGGTAGATGATTTTTGGGATGTTTATGATGTAAGTTGGGCTACAACGGCTACGACTATTACTATAACAGACGATGGAGATACAGATCAAAAGATTCAGTATGTAAACATAACGGGTACGGATAATCTAAACGATGGCGATACAATAACCATTACTAATGGGGTTTATTCTGATACAACAATAATTACTCTTCGTGAGATATGCGAATTAAAGTACACTCCTTATCGAGTAGTATTTTATAACAAGTACGGAGCATTACAAGATATCTGGTTTAATAAGAAATCTACCGAGACTTTAAATGTAACCTCTAATAACTACAAGAGAAACATTATTGACTTATCAACATCTTCTCCTACTTACAATACTTACAAACACGCTAACAGACGATTTGACGTAGTAGCAAACGAAACGATACAATTAAGCACGGGGTATGTAGATGAGTCTATAAATGAACCTATCAAGCAGCTCTTAATGTCGGAGAGTGTGTGGATAGATAACGGAACAGATGTATATCCTGTTAATATCAACTCAAGCTCACTACAAATTAAGAAGAGTGTTAATGAGAAACTTATCGCATATACTTTAGACTTTAACTATGCATTCGATAAGATTCAAAATGTAAGATAAGATAATGCAAGTAACGCAACTATATATAGAGAATCAGAGGATAGACTTGTTTCAAGATGAGGTAATCTCACTTACTCAGACTATCCAGAATGTAAGAGATATAGAGAAAGTGTTTACTGACTTCTCTAAGTCTTTTACTATACCTGCTTCTAAAACGAATAACAAGATATTTAAGCACTACTATAATTTCGATATAAACAACGGCTTCGATGCAAGAAAGAAAGTATCAGCAAGATTAGAAATCAATCACCTACCCTTTACAGATGGTAAGATAAAACTTGAAGGGGTGGATATGCGTAACAATAAACCCTATGCATATAAGATCACTTTTTTTGGTAACACGGTAAACCTTAAAGATCAATTAGGAGATGCTAAACTATCTGCTCTTACTTGGTTAAATAATTTTGGATTAGGTTATACTGCGGGTAGTGTAAGGAGTTATATGCAGTCGGGATATAGCCCTACTATTGATAGTGTTACTTATACCGATGCAGTTCTTTGCCCATTAATATCTTATGACCAATTAATCACTATATCAGCTCCTAATATATCTGCAGACTTTACGAAATTTAAATATGCGATACGATTATGGCTTATAGTAAAAGCTATTGAGGAAGAAGGTCTTGTTACATTTACAGATGACTCTTTTATAAAGCAAACCGATAATCCTCAGTTCTATAACTTATATATGTGGATGCATAGAAAAGAGGGGGATGTGTTTGAAGATACACAAGCAAGAATGCTTTATGCTTCGTTCCCTTTTGATATAAGTTCAATGACAAGGGTTAAATCTTATGGAGGCTCTATTCAAGTGTCAGGATTATCGGGAGGACAAGTAATATCATCTACTCTTAGTATTTATACTTCAACAACAGATAATTATACGGTAGAGATACAAAAAGATGGTTTTACAGTAGTAAATGAAGTAGTATCTGGTGGAGGTAATCATTCTATTAATTTAAATCTAACTAATTCGTTTGGATATACAGTTTACATCACAGGAACTCCATTAGACTCTTTTGATTGTGATTGGTTTTGTTCTGATTCGGCACTTGGTGAGAGTAACAATTTCAATGGCTCAAGTCAGCAGATAACAGGATTTGTTTTTAGTCCATTAGATCAAATACCTGATATGAAGATTATAGACTTCCTTTCTGGATTGTTTAAGATGTTCAATCTAACTGCTTATGAGGTAAGTGGTGAATTAAGAGTTATACCATTAGATGATTTTTATTCAGAGGGTACGATACGGGATATTACAGAATATGTAGATATTAATCAAAGCTCAGTAGATGTAGCACTTCCATATAAGGAGATAACATTTGGATATGAAGGAACAGGAACTTACTTAGCAAAACAATATGAGCAAATAAATGAAATTGGATGGGGTAGCGTAGAGTATAGAGGTGATGATAATTTTGATGGTCAAAAATATGAGGTTAAGATTCCTTTTGAACATATGCAATATTATCGAGTTGAAGGCTCTACAATCCAGATAGGTCAGTTTAGTTCTGAGCCATTAGACAATACGGCTGATTCTTCTCCTTATTTTGATAAGCCTCTTTTATTCTATCCTATTTCAAGATCAGGTAATACAGTTACTATATCGGGTACAGGGATTACTACTTATTATATCCCTTCAAATTCAGTAGATATAAATGCAGCTACAAATAATGATACTTGCCATTTCTCAGTAGAGATTAATGAGTACACAGGAGGTACTGACCTTGATGGATCGCTATTCGCTAATTACTATCAGAGTTATATAGCAGATGTGTTTAATTCTAAGAGGCGATTAATAAAAGTAAGTGCAAACTTACCTGTGAGCTTCTTGATTAATTACACATTAGCAGATACGCTAAGAATAGCCGATAAGAGCTATAAGATAAACTCAATCACTACCAACCTAAACACGGGTGCAAGTCAATTAGAATTACTTAACGAGGTATAATGATAAGAAACATATTAGAGCTTTTAGAACACGCTCAAGGAGAAACAGAGAACATAAGAATAGCTAAGGGTAAGTATTATTTACCTAAGACATTTTTAGAAGCATTCAAACACACTAAAAAAACTTACAAATGGCAGTAAAGAAAGAAATAGAGATTGTAGTAAAATCCGATCAAGCGGTACAAGGACTTAATAGAGTCGAGGATGCCCTTGAGAGAGTAGATAAAGCTGCGGAACAAGCGACAGAAGAAACTAAGGGACTTGGAGAAGAAGTAGGTGAGTCGGGGGCTGCTATTAGTTTATTAGATGCTGCGACAGGTGGACTTGCAACAAAAGTAAGAGATGTTGCTGAGGTATATAAGACATTTAGAGGTAGAATTGTAAATGTTACTGCTGCCCAGATAAAAGCTAATCTTGCATTCTTAGCGAATCCTTTTGCTCTTGTGGGTGCTTCTATTGGCGCATTAACAATAGCTTTTTCAAGTTATGTTTCTAAGGTTACAAATGAGGTAGTTCCTGCTATTGAGGTAGCTAAAAACGCATTTTTATCTCTTGGTAATTTTATGAACTTTAACAATAGGATGATTCAATCCGTAGTTAAAAATTCAGTAGATGAACAAGTCAAACAAACAGAGAGAGCGATAGCGGTATTAAAGGCTTATGGAGAAAATACTATTGATTTAGAGATAGAGAATCAAAGAAGAAGAACCGCAGTATTACAGAAAGGAACACAAGAGTATTTTGATGCTCGTACGCAATTAAGCATATTACTTGCTCAGAAAGATGTACAAGAAACAGAGAAAGCAAGACAGGCTAAAATTGCTGAGTTAGAAGAACTGCAAAGAGTAGAAGATGAAAGAAAAGCAAACGAGCAGATACTTTCAGAATTTGATAGAGGAGCAGATGAGGCTATTGCTTATGCGGAGGGTCGATTATTTGGTAAGCAACAAGCAGAACAAGCAGACCCTGAATTTGATTATATTGATATTAGAAAATTAGAACTTGAAGAAGAAATAAATCTTGAGTTTGAAGCTGCTAAAAAGAAAAAAGAAATTGAGGAGACTCTTAGAGATCAAAAGATAAATATCGCTCAACAGACATTTGGTGCTATTGCGGGTATTTTAGGTCAGAATAGTAAGGTAGGTAAAGCAGCAGGTATTGCACAAGCGATTATAAACACCTATCAAGGGGTTACTGAGGTGCTTTCTAATAAGACTACACTTCCAGAACCTTTTGGTACTATCCAGAAGATCGCATCAACTGCTACGGTACTTGCTTCGGGATTCCAAGCGGTTAGAGCTATGCAGCAAACACCTATCCCTGTAATTGCAAGTGGAGGCTTCGGTGGTGGAGGTGGCGGTGGTGCTATTGCTTCTGCACCTCCTCAAATAAACACCGTAGGAGCATCAAGTATCAATCAGTTAGCACAAACTATAAGCGGACAGACAAAAGAGCCTGTAAGAGCTTATGTGGTAGCAGGAGATGTAACCTCAGCTCAATCATTAGAGCGTAACACAATCAAAGAGGCGAGTATTTAAATACAAAACAAATCAATAAAGACGTTATATAGATATGAAGATTATCGAACTTATTTTAGATGAGGCAAACGAGATAGCAGGAGTTGAGGCTATTTCGGTAGTAGAGAATCCTGCAATAGAGGAGGACTTTGTAGCCTTAGCTAATCAAGAAATAAAGTTTGCTGAGGTAAATAGTGAGAAGCGTATCCTTATGGGTGCATTACTTGTACCTAACAAACCTATTTACAGAAGAAGTGGAGAAGAGGAGTACTATGTGTATTTCTCTAAAGATACTATCCGTAAGACTGCGGAGTTATTCTTAATGAAAGGCAATCAGAATAATTCAACACTTGAACACGAATTACCTTTAAATGGTTTATCCCTTGTCGAGTCTTGGATTGTAGAAGATGATGAAAAGGATAAGAGCCGACTGTATAATATGAATGTTCCCGTAGGTACTTGGATGGGTGCGGTAAAAGTAAACAACGAAGAGGTATGGGAAAACTACGTTAAAACAGGTAAGGTAAAAGGATTCTCAATCGAGGGTTATTTTGCTGATAAGATGCCAAGACCGCAAGAGTCGATAGAAGAAGAACTAAGTAAAATCGAAGAAGAAGAAGCAGATACACTACTTGCTAAAGTAAGAGCTATTATCAAAGGTGATAAAAGAGTAAAGGGTGGTAAGAAAGTAGAGATGGAATCTTACTCTGATTATCCAGATGCAGTTAAGAACAATGCTAAGAGAGGTATTGAACTAAACGAGAAAGTAAGTAACAAGTGTGCTACTCAAGTAGGTAAGGTAAGAGCGCAACAACTTGCAAAAGGAGAGCCTATATCGGTAGAAACTATCAAGCGTATGTATTCGTACTTATCAAGAGCTGAGGTTTATTACGATCAAGGAGATACTGAGAGCTGCGGATATATCTCTTATTTACTATGGGGTGGCAAGGCAGCTAAGAGATGGTCAGAGGCAAAGCTAAAAGACTTAGGTGAATTAGACCTTAAGAAGCCTTGTCAAGCAGGTTATGAGATAATCGGAATGAAAACTAAAGATGGAAGATTAGTACCTAACTGCGTACCTATTAAGTAATGGCTAAACAGACGGCTCATATTAAAATAGCTAAACCTAAGAAATTCGGTGTACAAGCTAAGAGTAGAACAAGTAAACTAAAGAGTTCTAAGAATTATAGAAAACCATATAGAGGACAAGGTAGATAATGGCAAACGTATATAACACATCGTACAAAGTACAAGCAGACGTAGATTCTGAAGAAGTAAGATTACAATACAATATCGAAGAGGGTGCTTATGTAACTACCTCAGCAGGAGTATGGACTGTTTATAATGGAGAGTGGGTAAAGTTATATCCGCAATCTGGAGCAGGTTCGGGTCTTGGATGGACAAGATACGATGATGGGCAATATACTTCAGCGAGTAAACTTTCTCTTGCACAAGACACACAAGTAGTATTACCTAATAATGGAGCGAGTGTATATAGAAGCTACACGGGTATTGACTATTACAACTCTACTACTCAAAAGGTATTAGCAGAAAATGAGAACGATTTATATATGGCTACTATCGTTTTTAAATGTCAAGCACCTAATGCTAACCAGACATTTCTTAGACTTCAATTAGATTCTGTAAACGGAACACCTTATGAGAGAGTAGGAGTAGATATACCCTTCCCAAAAGGTAATGATGTAGCACACGAGTTTCATCAAGTATTCCAATACTACGCAACTTCTGATTTTGTAAGTAATGGGTCTCAATGGAAGATTACGGCTACGGGAGGTACTGCTCAAGTATGGGATATTATTTTCTTCATCTCTAAAATACAGAACTATGGATAAGGATTTTAAGACACCGAGTTATTCAAGCCCTAAAGCAAGTAAGAGAGGGTGCTTATGTTGGGATAAGAATACCTACTCAAGAAAGTGCTGCGATGGCTCACTAAGAGCGCAAGGAATCGGTAAGACACGAGGTACTGAATAATGAAAATGCAAAAAAATAATCACTAATCGTTATATAAATATGAAACCAACCGAAATGCTTAAAGAAATCCAAAACTTGTTAGGAATCGAGCTATCTAAAGTAGAATTAGCTCAGATGACCTTAGAGAATGGTACTGTTCTTGAGGCTGAAGAGTTCGCACCAGAACAAGAGGTATTCATCGTTACGGAAGAGGATAAGATCGCTCTACCTGTCGGTGAGTATGCTATGGAAGATGGTCGAATCCTTGTAGTTGAAGAAGAGGGTATCATTAAAGAGATCAAAGCCCAAGAATCTGAAGCTCCTGTGGAAGAGGTAGAAGTTGAAGCTGCTGAAGAAGTAGTTGAAGAGTCTCCTGTTGCTGAGGTAGTAGAGGAAGAAATGGGGTATGTTAAAAAAGAAGAGTTCAAAGCTGCACTCGAAGAAGTTAAGTCAATGATTGACGAGATTCGAGTAATTGTGGACGAGAAGAAAGAAAAAGAAGAAATGGAAGCTCAAGTTAAAGAAGAGTTATCTGCTACTCCTGCTTCTGCTCCTCTAAAGCACAATCCAGAAGCTAAGGCTCAAAAAGAAATGTTCAGTTATTCGAACAAAAGAGAAGGCTCTACACGAGATAGAGTACTTTCTAAAATTGCAAACTTTAAATAAATCAAATAAAAAATGGCTACAACTACATCAATCACTACTACTTACGCAGGTGAATTTGCAGGGAAGTATATCGCTGCTGCACTTCTAAGTGGTAAAACTATCGAAGATGGTGCAATCGAGGTAAAACCAAATATTGCATTTAAAGAAGTTATCAAAAAAGTTGCTACTGATGCTAACGTAATCAAAGACTCTACTTGCGACTTTGCTGATACTGCAACTGTAACTCTAACTGAGAGAATCCTTCAACCTGAAGAGTTCCAAGTAAACTTAGAGTTCTGTAAAAAAGACTTCCGCTCTGATTGGGAAGCAGTACAAATGGGTTACTCTGCATTTGACAACCTACCTCCTTCATTCTCTGATTTCATTATCAGCCACGTTGCAGGATTAGTTGCTGAGAAAACTGAACAAAACATTTGGGGTGGAGTAAACGCTACCGCAGGTGAGTTTGATGGATTCACAGTTCTTATGGCTGCTGACGGAGATGTAAACGATGCTGCTAACGGATCTGAGACTTCTTTCACCGCTTCTAACATCATCACTCTATTAGGAAACACAGTAGATGCACTTCCTTCTTCAGTTATCGGAAAAGAGGATTTAACTATCTACGTTCCTACTGTTGCTTACCAAGCGTATATCCGTGCCTTAGGTGGTTTCGGTTCTAACGGACTTGGTGCTGCGGGTATTGGAGCACAAGGTACTCAATGGTTCAACAACAACAATGCACTTTCTTTCGAAGGTATCAAAGTTCAACTTGCTCCTGGAATGCCAACTGACCACATCGTAGCAGGACAGAAATCTAACCTATACTTCGGTACAGGATTATTATCTGATCACAACGAAGTTAAATTACTTGATATGGCTGATCTTGACGGGTCTCAAAACGTACGAGTAATTATGCGTTTTACTGCAGGTGTACAATATGGTATCGGTTCTGACCTTGCCTTATTAACTCTTGCATAAGAAATAAAATTGTCTAATCATAAAAGGGGTGGGTAAGCCAAATGTGAGCCTACCTGCCCTTTTTTAATACTTATAAAATACTATGGCTTGTTCATTATCACTAACGGGAAGACAATACCCTTGTGCTAAAGCAGTAGGTGGTCTTAAGAAGATTTACTTTGCAGCTTTCGTAGAGGGAGGTCTAACTATAACTGCGGGAGCGGTGGATGGAACTTGGTATGGGTATGATTTAAGAGGCGCATCTTCTGTTGAGACTGCTATTAATGGTTCAAGAGAAAACAACTCTATCTTCTATACTCAGACCGTAAACATTCAGCTTCCATTACTTGACTCTGCAACTCAAGACGAAATCAAACTATTAGCTGCTGCAAGACCTCACATCGTAGTTGAGGATTATAACGGTCAGCAAATGGTAGTAGGACTTGAGAACGGAGCAGACCTTACAGGAGGTACTCTTGCAACGGGTGCTGCTATGGGAGATTACTCAGGATTCACTTTAACTTTTGAAGCTCTTGAGAAAAACCCACCTGCATTCTTAGATGATTTAGTTACTGACTCAGCTTCATCACCAATAGAACCTGCGGTATCACCTGCATCATAACCTAACCAATATAAGGATAATTAAGGGGAGCAATATGCTCCCTTTTTTTATGCTTGAATGCAAAAGGCACACCTTTAAGCGTTATATAGATATAAAGGAATAAAATGATAATCTTAACAACAAGCGTATCAGAGCAAACTATACGGGTGATACCGAGAAGTTATCCAGATGATGTTGTACTTATTCTAAGAGATGATTCTACTAACACCTCAACTACCTATACTCTTGATTCAATGGAGTGGGAGAACTCAGACGAGGAGTGGCAATCAGTAGATATGAATTGGAATAGTGCAGGAGGATATTATGAGGAGAATGGTTACTTGGTTATCAATAACTCATATAGTTTAACTGAGAATAGATTTTACGATTTGACAATAACAGATGGGTCAAGCGTTATATATAAAGATAAGATTTTCTGTACCGATCAGACAATTACTGACTACTCTGTAAACGATGGAGTATATACAACAGAGAATACTTACGATAATGAATATATCATAATATGAGCGTAAAGAAAGAAAAGAGTTATAACGATCTAAGAGTCGTAAACTTCAATGCCTATACATCTCCAAAGATTGTAGAGCAGAAGAACAGAGATTGGGTAAGCTACGGAGAGGATAACAATTACTTTCAGTACTTAATTGATAGGTACAACGGAAGCCCTACTAATAACGCTATTATAAACGGTATCTCTGAGATGATTTATGGTAAAGGATTGGATGCTACCGATTCTTCTCGTAAACCAGATGGGTACGCACAAATGAAGTCTTTATTTTCTAAGGACTGTGTAAGAAAGTTAGCGTATGATTTAAAACTAATGGGTGGATGTGCTATGCAAGTAGTGTACTCTAAAGATCACTCAAGAATCGTACAAGTAGAACACTTCCCTGTTGAGACTCTAAGAGCTGAGAAATGTAACGATGATGGAGATATCGAGGCTTACTACTATATGTCTGATTGGACTAAGTTAAAGCCTTCTGATAAGCCTATGCGCATTCCTGCGTTTGGTTTCTCACAAGAGGGTGTAGAAATCCTTTACGTTAAGCCTTATCGAGCAGGATTCTATTACTACTCACCTGTGGATTATCAAGGAGGGTTACAGTACGCTGAATTAGAAGAGGAGATAAGCAACTATCACCTAAACAACATAATGAACGGACTTGCTCCTTCAATGCTTATTAACTTCAACAACGGAGTTCCTAACGAAGAAGAGCGAACCTTAATCGAGCAGAGAATATATCAGAAGTTCTCAGGTTCAAGCAACGCAGGTAAATTTATTCTTGCTTTTAATGACAATGCGGAAACGGCAGCTTCTATTGAGCCTGTTCAATTAAGTGATGCACACAATCAGTATCAGTTCTTATCAGATGAGAGTATGCGTAAGATTATGGTAGCTCATAGGGTCGTTTCTCCGATGCTTTTAGGTATCAAAGATAATTCAGGGTTAGGTAACAATGCAGAGGAGCTTAAAACGGCTTCTACGCTTATGGATAACACAGTTATCAGACCGTTCCAGACACTACTTATTGATGCCTTTGAAAAAGTATTAGCTTTCAACAATGTAACGCTTCACTTATACTTTAAGACACTACAACCTCTTGAGTTTACAGAATTAGACAATGCGATTACTAAAGAGCAAGTCGAAGAAGAGACAGGAGTTAAAATGTCAAGCGATAAGCCTGAGGTTTCTGATGAGGACTTAGATAAATTATTCGAGGCTTTAGAAGAGTACGGAGAAGATGAGGATTTAGACGAGTGGGAACTTGTAGATGAGCGACCTGTGGATTATGAGCAAGAAGAGAGCTTAGATAAGATGATCGGACTTGCATCTACGGGTAGAGCTAACCCTAATGCAGATAGTGAGCAAGATATTGCCTTATTCAAAGTAAGATATCAGTATGCACCTCTTAGAGCATCAAGCAATTCAAGAGAGTTCTGTCGAAAGATGGTAAACGCTAAGAAGATATATCGTAAAGAGGATATTGAAAGAATGTCAAGTCAAGCGGTAAACGCAGGATTTGGAGTAGGAGGAGCAGCAACATACGATATATGGCTATACAAAGGTGGAGCAAGATGTCATCACTTCTGGATGCGTAAGACTTACTTTAGAAAGCGTAATCCTCAAGGGCAGTTCCTACCAGAAGAAGGATTAAAAAACGATAAACAAGTATCGGTAAACGAAGCGAGAAGAGCAGGATTTACACCTCCTGTAAATGACCCTAAGGTAGCTACTCGACCTGTCGATATGCCGAATGAAGGATTTGTAAACCCAAGATAAGATGGCAGTAGCATTATTTATAAAAAGAGAAGATTTAGTACGCAATAGTATCTTAGATGGGAATGTAGATACTGATAAGTTCATTCAATTTATCAAGATCGCACAAGAGATTCATATTAGAAACTATTTAGGAACTGATTTATACAACAAGATAAGTGCGGATATTATCGCAGGAACATTAAGTGGTGATTACTTAGAGCTGACAAACACTTATATCCAACCGATGCTTATTCACTACGCTATGGTAGATTATTTACCATTTAGTGCGTATCAGATTAAGAACGGAGGGGTATTTAAGCATATCTCAGAGAATGCAGAGTCAGCTACTAAAGAGGAGATTGATTACTTAGTACAGAGAGAGCGAGATATTGCAGAGTATTACACTCGTAGGTTTATTGACTATATGAGCTTTAATCAAGAATCGTTCCCTGAGTACTACACGAATAGTAACGATGATATTCACCCAGATACAGATGCAACATTCAACGGATGGGTATTATGAGTAAAGATAAAGGGTATAAGCCCAAGACTGAGAACATAGTTAAACTAAAGAAATTCTTAAAGACAAAGAATGTTACCATACCAAAAAAATAACATAGGATGGGGTTCGGTCTATCTGATAGACGATGTAGTAGATGGTGCAGTAGATACGTTCGCTGATCTTGCTACTGTCCAGAAATTGACAGAGGGTGAGATATACTTAGTAAAAACTACTACGGGTATTATTGGTATTAATCGCAAACAAAAGGGTTTGTATCGTTATAATGGTAGTGGATGGGACTTAATGCAAACCGAGATGCTTGGCTCATTAGTTGCTTTTAATAACACAGATACGAATATAACGGCAACGACTGTGCAAGATGCGATCAAAGAAGTGAATAGTAAAATCGGTTATTGGGACTCAGAACCTTAAAAATTTAGATAAATAAAAATATGGCTACTTTAACAAACACAAAGATTAAAGACACATACGATGGTCTTTTAAAAACAACAACAAACGAGGCGATAGCTGCTTCGGGTGTTACCTTGATTGAGGATGGTTTAGGTAATGCTTCTGCTCTTTCAGTTGGTAGAGCAAATAACGGGGTAACTATTACAGGGAGTTTAAATGCGACTCTTGCTACTGCTGCTCAACCTAATATCACTTCAGTAGGTACTTTATCGAGTCTTGCAGTTTCAGGAGATTTAAATGTAGATTCAGGTACTTTGTTCGTTGATGCTTCTGCAAATTCAGTTGGTATAGGCACAATAACTCCGCTTTCTTTATCAGGTTCGAATCTTAGTATTGTTTCTTCAGGTAATGTTAGATTACAATTAGATTCAACAAATGATTACAGAATCTTATCTAATACTACGGGAAACTTTGCTATTCAAGATTCTACCAACTCATCTGATAAATTTACAATTACAGGTACAGGAGAATTTCAGTTTAGAAACAACTCTTCTGAAGTAATGCGCATAGACTCTTCGGGTAATGTAGGGATAGGAACTTCGAGTCCAAGAACTAAAACGCATATATCGGGATTAACTTCAAATGATAATCCATCTTTAGGCTCTTCTACTGCACCATTATTTGTTAGTAATACGGCTAATTCTTATGGATTAAATGTGGGGGTTAATAATGGAGGTGCTTCTTGGTTACAGGCACAAAGTAATACTTCTGCTACTGCTTATGATTTGTTATTAAATCCTCTTGATGGTAATGTTTTGATTGGTACTACAGGAATTCCTAATGGAACTTCTACTTATGGAGCAGGATTCGTTCCTACAACAAACGACAGAGTTACATTAAGATTAGCAACAAGTGATTCAACCGCAAATACTTTAGCGATATTTTACAATCCTAATGGTAGTGTTGGTAGTATTTCAGTAAGCGGTTCTTCTACATCTTACAACACTTCTTCTGACTACAGACTAAAAGAGAATGTAGTACCAATGGAAGGTGCTTTAGACAGAGTAGATGCGCTTAAACCTTCTCGCTTTAACTTTATTGCTGACCCTGAAAAAACAGTAGATGGTTTCTTAGCACACGAAGTAGCTGAGGTAATTCCTGAGGCTATCACAGGAGAAAAAGATGCAGTAGATGAAGAAGGAAATCCTATTTATCAAGGTATCGACCAATCTAAAATCGTTCCACTATTAGTAGGAGCAATACGAGAACTTAAAGCAGAAATCGAATCATTAAAATCACAAATAAATGGCTAACACTTACCTATATCGACATATAAGAAAGGACACCAATCAGGTGTTCTATGTCGGTGTTGGTACGGGTAGAAATTACGAGCGAGCTAAGACCAAATCAGGAAGGAATCCAATATGGCATAAGATAGTCGGTAAGACTGATTATGAAGTTGAAATAATGTTAGATGAATTAGAGCGTGAAATTGCTTTAGAGAAAGAAAAGGAGTTCATCGAGAGATATGGTCGAATAGATTTAGGTACGGGTACTTTAGCCAATCTTACCGATGGTGGCGATGGATGCATAGGATTCTCTGATGAAGTCAAGAAGAAGATGAGTAAGGCTCAGAAGGGTAATCAGAAATGGAAACTAAGAAAGAGCAATGAACATTCAAGAAGGCTTGGGTTATCTAATAGAGGAAAGAAGATGTCTGATGAATTTAAACGCAAAGTATCAGAGAGCGGTAAAAAACCCGTTGCTCAATATACATTAGATGGAGAGTTTATTAGACAATACGATTCTATGAAAGCAACTGAAGAGTATGGATTCACTAAGAGTCGAGTTGGCGAAGTTTGTAATGGCAAGCGTAAATACCACAAAGGATATATTTTTAAACTTATAAATAAGCAATAATGGCAAACACCTATCGTTTTGTAATCTCAGGATTACACGCTAAGATTCAAGAAGGAGAACTATCAAATGTTATCGAGAGTGTACATTGGAGATACCAAGCAGAAGATGCAGATGGTAATATCGCTGATGTATATGGCTCAGTAGGACTTGAAGCACCTGATGCAGAATCATTCGTAGCACACGAAGACTTAACACAAGCAGATGTAGAGGCTTGGTTAGAGGCTAAACTTGATGTAGAAAGTCTTAAAGCAGGACTTGATGCTAAGTTAGAGGCTATCGCTAATCCTACGCATCACACTATCAGTTTAGTAGCTGAATAATTAGTATATTGTAGCAAATTATATATTATGCCACAATTAGAAGAAAACTTTGTAGAACAATTAAGAGAGCAAGAATCTAAAAAGAACGCAATCTTACACGATCTTGGTGTTCTGGAAACCCAGAAGCACAATCTACTACACGCTTTTGCAAACATTCAAGCAGAGCAAGAGAAATTAAAAGTAGAGATTGAGGACAAGCACGGTAAGATCAATGTAAACTTAGAGGATGGCTCTTTTGTAGAAATCGAGGGGGACGAATAGTCCCCTTTAAACTATGAGTATAGACAATAAGATAAGTTTTTTTGCAGGGTATATCTTCACCGCAGCGACATCGGTAAGCCTTCTTGGATTTGTAAATGCAGCTATTATTGGTTTAATAGGGGGATTCTTTGGACTCTTAGGTAAGGAAGTGTACTATTATGTAAAAGGCGAGATAAAAGACAAATTTAATGACAAGGCTAAATGATGACTCTTCTTTATCAATTAACATTAAGTGGCTCATTCAGATAGTTATCTTAGTGGGTACTGCGGTGTACTTATACTTTGGGCTTGAGAATCGAATCGCAGATAATGAAGATGAGCTAAAGAGCCTGAGATACAATCAGAACACTTATATCTTCCCTGATATTCGAGTCTTAGAGAATGAGGTAATAGACTTCAAACTTGAAAGAGAAAGAGTAAGAAAAGATATACAACGATTAAGAGAATTGGTTAATGATTAACTACTTTAAATATCACGAGTTCGACTCTCCTTTGCAACAAGGTAGCGGTCAGTTGATGGATAAGGGATTCTTATATGCTCTTAACCAAGCAAGACACATCGCAGGTATTCCTTTTGAGATCACAAGCGGATTTAGAATAGAAGCGGACATCGAGAGGCTTGAGAAGCAAGGTTATAAGGTTTCTAAGAACTCTTCACATCTTAAAGGACTTGCAGCAGACATCGCTTGTGAAAGTGGCTCAGATAGGCTTAAAATAGTTTCTGCACTTATAGAAGCAGGATTTACTCGTATAGGAATAGCTAATACTTTTATTCATTGCGATACGGATTCTGATAAACCTAATTCAATTTGGACTTACTAATGAAAAAACCATTTAAAGAAACTAAAGTAGGAAAGCTACTTGGAAAAGCTACGGGATTACTACCTGATGAGGGATTATTAGGAGTTGTAAAGAACCTTATTGATAACGATGAGGAACTAACACCTGAAGAAAGAGAAGAAGTAAAGAAATGGGTAGTAGAGGCTTATAATGCTGAGGTAGCAGATAGAGATTCAGCTCGTAACAGAGAAATAGAAATCGCTAAGGCAGGTAAGAACGATTGGCTATTCAACATCACAGGGTTAGTAGGTCTTGGAGCTTTTGGAGTTATTATCTGGGCGATTCTTGCTTTAGATATTCCTGAAACTAATAAAGAACTTTTCTATCATCTTATAGGTATCGTAGAAGGTGTGTCACTAAGTATCTTTGGATATTATTTTGGTACTTCTATGAAAGATAATCAAAAATAGTTTATATTTGGCTTTGTAGCTTATGCGTCTAACAACTCGGTTCGGCTACAAACTTAAAGGTGCAAGAATGGGGAGCAGACATAGCACTACCTCAACCGTAAGCTAAACGAGGGTCTGTACTACATAGGAGTAGTGGAATTAGCGAGAGTATTTAACCTATTAAAGATACTCACCCGTAATGTGTCCGACATCTGTGGAAGCATAACTTGGGTATGGTAAAGTAGGGCAACCTATACCCATTTGTGAACCAACAAACTATAAAAGCATAACTTAATATCTTAATCTAACTATGACACTAAGAGAACAAATTGACCAAGTAGTAAAGAGTAAACTTAGTGATAGAGAAAAGGTAGATGAGTTATTTAGGATAGACTGTAAGATGTACACAGAGTTAGGTACTGATAGTACTAAGAGTGAAGTAGAAGAAACTAAGAAGAACTCACGCATTATTTACAGAGCAGTAAGAGAGATAGATTTCTGGTTAGGCTCTGCTTGTTTAAGAACCCAAGATGATAAGAAGAAAGCCCAATAGAAGCAAAGTACCTGCTCCTAAGAAACCTTCACGATCTAAGATAGTACAGAAGTTAGATACTATATTTTCTCTTTACATACGAACTAAACACGCTAAGAATGGAGTTTGTACTTGTTGTACCTGTGGGAGAAAGTTCGAGATTAAGAAAATCCAAGCAGGACACTTTCAATCCCGTAAACACTATTCTACACGATGGGATGAGCTTAATGTGCATCCACAATGCCCTAAGTGTAATGTATTCTCACAAGGGGAGCAGTATGAGTACTCTAAGTTTCTGGATAGAACTTACGGAGAGGGTACTGCCGATTCGATGGTGGAGAAAGCACGAGAGATCGTAAAGTTCTCTACGCACGAGCTGAATGAAATGATTGAGCATTATCAAAAAGAATTGAAACGATTATCAAAATAAATAAACAAATAGGCTTATATTAGATGAGTCTTAATTCTGTCTTTGTCTGTGAAGGGGGGTAGCCGTAAAAAGTTGCTCCTCTTTTTTTTGCAATTTACTTTGCTATATCAGAAAGTTTTATATATTTGTTAAAAATCAAATCACAGACAAATGGAAAACACAATTAAGGTAGATGCTAAGACACTCTACAATCAGAGCAGAATCACATTAGAGATATGTGAGGACATTCTTAATCGCACTTGCTTTTATAGAAAGAGTGAGTACGAGCTAAGATTAGAAGAGGGAAAGATTATTTTAGATATCTTTACTCAACCATCGGTTACCGAGTACGAAATATTTGACAATCATTTAGGAATTTAGACAATGGACTCAATTAGACAATTTGAAGAACGCTCCTTTAAAGAGCAACTACAATCCTTAGATAAGCTAAGGGAAGAAAACACCTCAGGACTATTCGAAGTAATTGGAATGAAGAACAAAAGATTAACATACCAAGAAGCAAGAATAGAAGCCTTAGAAAGAGAAGTCGAAAAGCTGAACATCGAAAAATTAAATTTAGAATATCAATTAAAACAAGCACAAGATGCAATTAACAAGTAGAATTACTACGATCGCTCCTAATGGAGAGTGGTCAAACGGACAGAGAACATTTAATAAGTACAGAGTTACTTTTGCAAATGGAGACAACCTAAGCTTCTTAGCAGTAGGTGATTTTAAAGGACAAGTAGGCGAGAATCTAACTTACCAGAAAAATGAAAGTAACCAAACAGGAAAAGTCGTTAGAGAAAACAACTACCAACAAGGCAACTATTCTGCACCTCAGAATACGCAAAGCAAGAAAGAAGATACGCAAACGTATATCATTAGGCAGTCGATGATTAAAGCTGCGATTGACTATCACGCTTTACAAGCACACGGACATACATCTGAGAACGATGTGATTAATACCGCAAGAAATTTTGTAAACTTCATCAATAATGGATAATAATAATAGTATGAATATTAAAGGAAAGATCAAAGTAATCGGAAGCACTAAGACTTTCGGTAGTGGATTTACTAAAAGAGACTTAGTAGTAACTACTCAAGAGAAGTACCCACAAGATATCTTAGTAGAGTTCACTAAAGACAACTGTGAAGCTCTAAGTAATTATAATATCGGAGATGAGGTAGAGGTAGCTATCAATCTAAGAGGTAGAGAGTGGACATCACCACAAGGCGAAGTAAAGTACTTCAACTCTATTCAAGGATGGAAGATAGCAGGAGCTGAATCGGAAGTAACCGTAGAGGCATACTCTCCAGATAGAGATGATGACCTACCGTTTTAATTTAAGGGGGAGCTGACTACTCCCCTTTTTTATTATCTTTAAGACAAAAGACAACCAATGATAGTAAACATAGCAAAGACATTAGACCAACTAAACGACATACGAACAGGCAAAATAAAAGAAGGACTCAAGTTAGGAATCGAAGAGATAGATACCTACTTCAGATTTAAAAAAGGATTCACAGTAATACTTGGACACGCTAATACAGGTAAGACTCAAACGATGTTATACTTAATGTTTCTATACACGCTAAAGCATAAGATTAAGTGGCTGATTTTCTCCTCTGAGAATCAACCCTACTCTTTGTATAGAAAACTAATTGAGTTTGATACAGGATTACCTATTAATAAGATTCCAGAGGCTGAGATGCGCAAGAGACTGATAATGTTGGCTCAGTATATTCAGATCATCGACCCAAGTGAAATGTTCACATATAAGACACTACTATCGGAAGCTAAGGAGGTTAAGAAGAAGTTTAACTATGATGGATTTTTGATAGACCCTTATAACTCCTTAGTAACCGATGTAGCTGCTGCGAAGTTAGGTAAGCACGAATACGATTACTTAGCAACAACTGAGTTTAGACAGTTCTGTACCGAGAACAAGTGTGCGATATGGCTAAACACTCACGCTAATACAGAAGCACTTAGAAAGCAACATACGGCTTCTCATCCATACGCAGGACATCCTATTCCACCAATGGCAAGTGATGTAGAAGGAGGGGGTAAGTTTATCAATAGAGCTGATGACTTCCTTGTGATTCATCGTTACTTGGCTCATCCTACTGATTGGATGTATTCACACTTACACATAAAAAAAATAAAGGATATTGATTCTGGAGGTAAGCCTACTCCACTTGACGAGGGAATACAACTTAGATCAGTACCTAACAATGTGGGTTATTCAATAGATGGTACAAACCTCGTACAAAAGATAAAACAACAATTAACCAATTAAATATGATTATTCAATTCGGAGAGTATCAAGTGAATATCCAACTCGTACCTGCTTATGGGTTAGGGTTAGGCTATTTGTACTACAATCCACTATTAGAACCAGACACAGACGAAATAGACGAAGAAGAGTTTTTTGAAAGACACACAATCTTGATAACCTTCTTTGCACTAATCGTCAATGTATGGAAATCTTAGAGAAGTTATTTAAACGACATAAGGATTGGTGTAACATCGTAGAAAGCTTCGGATGTAACTCCGATACCGCAGAGGATATCGTGCAAGAGATGTATCTTAAAATCGGTAAGTTAGTAGCTAACGGAAAGGATATCTCTTTCGGTGATGATGTAAATCACTTCTATATCTTTAGGACGCTTACAACACTATTCTTAGATCACAAGCGAAAAGACAATCGTTCTGGAGAGGTCTTAGAAGAAATAGAAGCGGAACAAGAAGAAGAGGTAAACTACGATGTGAAGTATCAGAAGATATTAGATGCACTCGAAGAGTTGTATTGGTACGATAGAAAGGTATTCGAGATTGTAGAGAACGGAGAGAGTATCTCAGAGCTGAGTAGAAAAACCAATATCAGTTACTACTCACTATACAACACTTACAAGAAAGTAAAGAAGTATTTAAAAAGTAAACTATGAAAATACTAAAGAGTATAGGATGTTATGTTAAACTTGGAACGATGGTACACGCAATTACTGAGCTGCTTACTTTTGGTAATGCGTATGCAGTTGCATTCTGGATTGCAAGACAATTCGGTAAAGACGATTGCGGATGTCATAAACGAGAGCTTTTTCTTAATTGTTTAACCTGCAAAGAGGAGTGCGATGAGTGAAGAGGACTTTGAGTTATGGCAAGAAGCTAAACCTAAACGGACGGCTACTTACTATCAAAGAACTGTAATGGCTGATCTGATGACTAAATACTACGGAGTGAAGCATAAAGTACCTTGTGCTTGTCCGAGTACGATACGAGAAATAATAGGACAATTAGATAAACTGAATGACAATAGATAGAGTACACATATTAGAACAAGCAATAGTAAACATACTTAGTATTGATGGATGGCAGTTAGAGTGGTGTGGTGGAGAGTTTGAACACTATGATGCTAAAGGAATTACTCCTAAGGGTAATAAGTGTATTATTGAAATGAAGTTTAGGGATAAATACTATCCTACTAAGATGTTAGAAAAGTATAAGTACGATAAGATGATGCAGCTTCCTAAAGATGTGGTTAAACTGTACTTTGTAAACGACCCTAAAGCGAACTATATGTTTTGGCTTAATAGCTTGGTGCTTCCAGAACCGATACAATTAGATTGCCCAAGTACTACCCTATGGGAACAGAATAAGAGACCTAAGAGAGTATATCTTTTAGAAGAGTCTCAAGCAGCGATTATAAACCTAAATAAATAATTATGCCACTACCTACCAAGAAACCAAACGAACAAAGAGATGAGTTTATTGCACGATGTATGCGAGATGACATTATGATTAAAGAATATCCGAATAATGCTCAACGCTTAGCAGTATGTGCCGTACAATGGAGAAAGTAAGATACGATACACCAATAGACGATTATCTCTACAAAGAGTTTAATAGGGATAGATCAATAGGCTCGTTCTTTAAACCTCAACTCGTAGGTAGATGTATGGAGCTTATAGATGATTACTTTCTTTCAGTAGATGGTAATGTAACTAAAAAGGGATGGGAGGAGTACTACTTAGCACGAGTCGAACTCCAGAACCTAACTAATGCTTCTAACTTCATCAAAGAGAAGTACAAGATAGATTTAGATACTGCTACTGAGTATGTCTTTCACAGGGTGATCGGTCAGACTTGGAACGGAATGATGTCAGAGATTAATTGTATTGACAATCTCAAAGACTACTTCCCTAACATTGATTTTGAAAAAGCACCATTCGAATTAGATAAAGATTACTGTGTCGATTGGCAAGGGTTTTCTAATGGAAAACTTTTATTTGGTATTCAGATCAAGCCTGAGTCGTATCAGTATATGAGTTCTCCTTATCAGCTCAAAGCAAAGGAACTTAACCAGAAACAAGTCCAGGCGTACAAGGAGAGATTCGGTGTAGCACACTTTTTTGTGTACCATCATAAGGGAAAGTTTATACATAGCCAACCGCTCATAGATAAGATAAACACTTACCTCCTTATGAATATTAGAGTTAATCTCTAAATTTTTTTGTCAAAAGTTTTGTAATTAACAAATGTTTACTATATTGCAGTATCTAAAATTAAAACAGAGATATGAAAATTTTTAAGACTTACAAAGCTAAACTCGATTGGATAGAAACTTCATCTGACGAGTTAATTAAAAACACAGAGGGTAGAGGTTATTATCAAGATAATACTGCTATTCAAGTTTTACGAGAGACAGGTCAAATTCAAACACCGACTGCAATATGGCGATGTACGATAGATTAGAACCTTACAAAGATTTGAAGTACGCAGCTAATATGGAGTACTTACTTGGTATCTTAAAGAAGCAGAAAGAGAACAAACCTTCTGAGGTAGTGGACAAGATGATTTCTGCTTGTTTAGAGATTTTCCACTATGTACACAACCTACACACAAACAGAGATGCTTACGAGGATATCATATCGGAGCAGCGCTCGTGGAAGAGAGTTTATCAGCTAAAGATTCGAGAATTAGAAGAAAAATTAGACGACATAGAATTAAACAACAGATTTGAAGATGAAACAAGAGGGAATGACTAAACTATCATCGGGAGTGATTATAGTTAGAGAATTAGAAAACGGAGTATTAAAGATCAGAGCTTACGACCCTATTGAGTGGCAGTTCAGAAAACTACAATGGTGGTCAAGAGCTAAGAAAACAATTAACAGATTAATCAATGGATAGTATTACTTTATTAGATGGTTCGGTTTGGGATAAGCAAGAACTATTAGAGAAGATGAATGACGATAGCTTTTACTACGGGTATCTATCGGGTGCTGCACTAAGTTCTTCATCACTTAAATTATTATTAGACTCACCTAAGACTTACTACAATGTAACGAAGTATGGTAACGAGGAGAGCCAAGCACTAAGAGATGGGTGGTTATTCCACACCTCGATTCTTGAACCAGAAGTGTTCTCTTCTCAGATATTTGTAGATGTACAGAGCAAGAACACGAAAGCATATAAAGAAGCAGTAGCAGAACACGGAAAGGTATTTACCCTAAAAGAGAAGAATGATGCAGAGCGAATGGCAGATGCGTTTTTAAGAAATACTAAAGCGGTAGAGCTGATTAGAGATTGTGAGTTCGAAGTACCTGCGATTGATAATGTATTAGGATTCCCATTCAGAGGTAAAGCCGATGTACTTGGTAAGAATCGAATCGTTGATCTTAAAAGTACAAGCGACATCAAAGCATTCCCTTACTCAGCTAAGAAATATTCTTATGATGTACAATGCTTTTTATACTCTCATTTATTCGGGATTGATTATAAAGACTTCGTTTTTCTTGTTTTAGACAAAAAGAGTTTAGATATTGCGATCTATCATTGTTCTGAGGAGTTCTACCATTCTGGAGAGCAGAAAGTAGAAAAAGCATTAGAGGTGTACGATACATACTTCTTACAAGCTGCTGACTTAGACCAATATTATTTAGAAGGGATATTATGAGAGTATTAGACTTGTTTAGTGGTATAGGTGGATTCCACTTAGGACTTGAACGAGCAGGATTCGAAGTAGAATCATACTTCTCAGAGATAGATAAGTACGCAATAGATGTGTACAGTAATAACTTTAAAAACGCAACTTATGTCGGGTCAGTTACAGATGTTCGAGGAGCAGACTTACCAAGAATTGATGCCATCACTTTCGGAAGTCCTTGTCAGGATTTTAGCCTCGCAGGTAAACGTAAAGGTATTGGAGGGGACAGAAGCTCACTTATTGGCGAAGCAATTAGACTCATTAGCGAATGCAGACCAAGTTTTTTTATATGGGAAAATGTTAAAGGCACTTTCTCCTCAAACGATGGCGCAGACTTTTGGGCGATTATCCAAGCCTTTGCCAACATTGGGGGTTATCGACTCGAATGGCAACTGCTTAATACAAAGTGGTTTCTACCCCAAAATAGAGAGAGAATCTACCTTGTCGGATATATTGGAGACGGAAGTAGAGGACAAATATTTCCTATCGGAGAAAGCGTTGGAACAAATTACTCTTCAATCGAAGAAGGGGATACCTGTTCCTGTCTCACATCAACATATTACAAGGGAGTAGCAGGAGGAAGACAACATATAAAAGTTATTTCAGCTACTTCAAAAGGATATGAAGAAGCACGAGAGGGAGATACTATAAATTTATCTGTTCCTTCATCTAAGACAAGACGCGGGAGAGTTGGTAAAGGGGTGGCTCAAACTTTAGATACTCATTGTAATCAAGCTGTAATAGGATATACGAGAGATTCTAAAGGCAATGTTATAAATAGAAGTGAGAAGGATGAGTGCAATACGCTTCACTCTTCTTCGGGTCAAGGTGGCAATACTGATCAGTTTATTAAACAGGGAAGGATTAGAAGGCTGACTCCCATAGAGTGTGAAAGATTGCAAGGGTTTCCTGATGATTGGACTAAGTATGGAAAAGAGAAAGGACTTATATCTGATTCACAGAGATACAAAATGTGTGGTAACGCAGTAACTGTGGATGTAGTAAAAGCGGTAGCAGAAAGAATTAAATTAGTAATATGATAGACAAAATAGTAGAGAAAGTAATAGGCTTATTTAGAAGTCGATCTAAAAGAGGAATAGAGAAATATGGAACAACATTAGAGGATGGCGATTTAACATTAGAAGAGTGGCTACAACATCTTCAAGAGGAGGTAATGGATGCAGCATTATATATTGAGAAAATTAAAAGCATAATAAATGAAGAGAAGAATAAACAATCTGATTAATCTGATTAACGAGGAAGCAGGAATCGATATATTCAGAAACACACGTAGAAGAGAATACGTAGAAGCAAGAGCATTATTAGTTTACATACTAAGACACTACTTCGGAATGAGACTAAGCGAGATGCAAACACTATTCAAAAGAAACGGATACCCTATACACCACGCAACCATACTACACGCACTAAAGAGCTTCAAGGATGTTTACTTACCGTTTAACCCACCTCTACAGGACTTATACGACAAAGCCCTACAAGAGATAAACGACAAGATAGAGTTTAAGATCAGAGATATTCAAAGCAAAATAGAAAGTGTCCCTGAAGAGAAATTAGATGAGGTTCAAAAATTAATAGAGGAGCTGATATGACAGAGCAAGACTTGATTAAATTAGGATTCGAAAGACAAGAAATAGAAGAAGATCAAGACCACTATTACACTTACAACTTCACAGAGAGAACATCTCTAATAACTAATACAGCTATGGAGAGTGATACGTGGTCAGCAGAACTCTACGATGACCCTGATATTAAATTCCACACCCACGAAGATTTAAAAGCATTTATTGAAGTAATGAACAGGATAATATGAAGAACGAAGAGCAGAAACTCGAGATCATGATAGCACATTACACAAATTGGATTGAGACGGCAACAGACGAATATCACAAAACCTACGCAGAACTAATGCTACAAGCTGTATACAATGAGAAACATAAAGAGGTATTCAAAGAACTCAGCCAAGTAGAAGAATTTGTACAACCAAGAAAAATATGGACTAAGAATAGATGGAAGAGGTATATCAACTTAGATGCCTACTTGAACAAGGCAAGTTAATCCAACAGATGATGACCGCAGCTATAATATTACTGTTTGTTGAGGTCGGAATATGCGTAGTGTCGCTTATAAGATACAACCTGAGACAAAACTGACATTTTATTTCGTTATATAGTTAGGAATTAATTAATTAATTTAAATTAAATATGGACGGGCGCAAAAACAACGGTGGACATTCTACTAAAGGAGCAGCAGGAAGAAAGCCTAAAGCAGATGAGGTAAAACTCATTGAGTCCTTAGATAATCATATAGATAGTCAAGAAGTATTCGACACGCTACATGGTCTCATTAAGGAGGGTAATATCAGAGCTATTCAGCTTTACATGAATTATCGCTTTGGTAAACCAAAAGAAAATGTTACACTAAACTCTGACGGCTTCAACATTAATTTCAAGGACATTCTGAAGTTTGATTAAAATACAGAAGAAATACGAAGTCTTTAGAGACTCAGAGAGTAGGTATTTCATTGTAACAGGGGGGAGAGCATCGGGAAAGTCTTTTAACGTCTCGGTGCTTTTGCTTTTGCTTACATTCGAAAGAGATCACGTTATTCTATTCACACGATATACCCTGACCTCTGCTAACATTTCTATTATACCTGAGTTCTTAGAGAAGATAGAGCTGCTTGGATTCGAGGAGCAATTCTACATCACTAAAGACGAAATAGTCAATAGGAACACGGGAAGCAAAATAGTATTTAAAGGAATCAGAACCTCATCGGGAGATCAGACAGCTTCACTCAAGTCTATTCAAGGAGTAACCACGTGGGTCTTAGAAGAAGCTGAGGAACTAACAGACGAGAGAAAGTTCGACACTATAGACTTCTCTATACGATCTAAGAAACAACAGAACAGAATCATTCTCATATTAAACCCCACTACGAAAGAGCATTTTATCTACAAGCGTTTCTTTGAGGACAAGGGAATACAAGAAGGGAGCAACATAACGAAAGGAGACACTACTTACATACACTCTACTTACTTAGACAACATAGAACATCTAAACGAGTCTTTCGTTAAGCAAGTTGAGGTCATGCAAAGGCGAAGACCTGAGAAATACAAGCATCAAATCTTAGGAGGGTGGTTAGATAAAGCAGAGGGAGTCATCTTCACGAATTGGGAGATAGGAGAGTTCAAAAAAGTGGGTGTATCTGTATTCGGTCAGGATTATGGATTCAGTAATGACCCTACGACACTCATAGAGACCAATATAGACCGTTCTAACAAACGAATATACCTCAAGGAGTGTTTTTACCTCACTCACCTCACAACGTCCGAAATAAGCCGTTTAAATAAGCAATACGCAGAAGGTAATTTAATCATAGGAGACTCAGCAGAGCCACGCTTGATCACAGAGCTGCGTAGAGAGTGCAACATTCGAGAATCAGTCAAAGGACAAGGCTCAGTTACTTACGGTATTAGCTTGATGCAGGATTACGATTTGATAATAGACCCTAACTCTACAAACCTCATCAAAGAGCTGAATAATTACTGTTGGCTCGAAAGAAAGTCAAACACTCCACAAGATGCGAACAACCACCTTATTGATGCAGCAAGATACGCAATAAGCTATCAATTAAAGAACCCTAACTACGGGTCTTACGCAGTATCATAAAAAAAATATTGCTATGTATTTGCATATATCAACATTTGTTAATTATATTTACATCAAATTATAAAACAAAACAGATGAAAGATTTAGATTATCAAACACCAAAAGTAGGAGAAGGAGCAACACAATTCGGATACTCAGATACCCACGCTTATTTTGTTACTTATGTAAGTAAGAATGGTAAGGAGTGTAAGATTCAGAGAGCGAAGTATAAATGCTTAGATTATTATGCAGGTCAATATGAAGTTAAGCCTGATACCGAAGGAGAGGAATTGACATTAAGATTTAGATATGGTAAATGGAAAGTATTTTATACAGATAGATTGACAGGAGAAACAGGTTATGCACCATTTAATGTAGCTTTTGGATATGCAAGAGAATACGAAGACCCACATTTTTAATTAATAGAAAAAGTGGAATTTTAAAAAACGGGGAGAGAACAGTTGGTGGCTACGCAAGGTTTGTAAGAAAATAATCCACCCGCTCTCCCTTTTTTTCTTATATTAGTAAGGAGTTTATAGTTAGTTAGTTTGGTTAAAGAGAGGCAGCCCCGTAAGGCTGTCTTTTTTTATTTAAAAATCATCTTTAAAATTCGTTATATAGATATGAAGGTCAATATCAACGTTCCTGATTCTCAGAGTGAGATCAAACTTGAACAATACCAAAGATTCGTAAAGTTATACGATGGTGAGGTAACAGAAGAGTTCTTAGCACTAAAGATGCTTGAGATATTCTGTGGAGTAAAACTTAGTGATGCCTATCAAATACGCTACAAGGACGTAGACGGTATCGTACAGATTCTAAGTGATATTCTAAACGACAAACCACAGCTCCGTAAGACATTCATCATGGACGGGGTTGAGTATGGATTCATTCCCAACTTAGATGATATGAGTTTCGGGGAGTATGTCGATTTGGACACTTACATTTCAGATTGGCAAAATATCCACAAAGCAATGGCGGTTCTATACAGACCGATCAGAGAGAAACACGGAGAAAGATACAATATAGTACCCTACGAGGTGATTGATGCTGAGTCAATGCGTAAGATGCCACTTGATGCTGTAATAGGTTCGGTGCTTTTTTTTTATCGTTTAGGGATAGACTTATCGAGAGCTATGATGAACTATTTGGACGAACAACAGGAGACACGTTTGGTGCAGTATCTCTCTTCGGACAAAAATGGGGATGGTATCAATCACTATACGCACTTGCTGAAGGGGATATTACAAGATTTGAAAATATCTCTGAATTAGGTGTGCATCAATGCTTAATGATGTTGAGCTTCATGAAAGAAAAATCAGAATTAGAATCAAAAAGAATACAAGGTAAAATATAGACAGATATGAGTGTAATGAATGGTTTTTATCGTGTTACAGATATTGTTAAGGAAACGCTACAGGCTGACCCTAACTGCAATACGGTAACCTATGGCGATATAACTCAAGTAGATTTAAGTAAGCAGACGATCTTCCCGCTATCTCATTTAATTGTGAACTCAGCAACAAGCGGAGAGAATACGCTAACAATCAACATGAGTGTTCTTGCAATGGACATCGTAGACACAAGCAAGGAAGAGGTTACTGATCTATTCGTGGGTAATGACAATGAGCAGGACGTGCTAAACACGCAGCTCGCAGTTCTTAACAAGCTCATTCAGAAACTAAGAATTGGAAACTTATACGCTGATAAATACCAAGTATTAGGAGATGTAACATTAGAGCCTTTCAGAGACCGATTTGAAAATCAGATCGCAGGATGGACAGCTACAATGGATATAATCATAGGAAACGATGTCAATGTTTGCTAAGACTCAAGATGCGTTAAATAAGTTTGCTAAGTATGTGATTCAGCAATCAAGAGCGAATCTCACTAAGCAGAAAAAGAACGCTTCTAAGAACCTTTATAACAGTTTAGGGTATGATCTAAAGGTCAATCCTAATTCGTTCAGCTTAGAGTTCTATATGGCTGATTATGGGGCATTCATTGATGAGGGGGTGAGAGGTTCTAAGAGTGTGTATCCTGAATCAGCTCAATCAAGATTCGAGTTCTCAGGAAGATTCAAAATGATACCTACCTCAGCGTTAGATAAGTGGACGGTATCGAGGGGAATAGCACCAAGAGACGAAAAAGGAAGATTTATTGATAGACAGAGTTTAAAATTTGCATTAGCTAAAAGCATATACGAAAAGGGAATAAAGGCGAGCTTGTTTTTTACTAAGCCGTTTGAAAAAGCATTTACTAATCTCCCTATAGACGTAGTAGAAGCATTTGCATTAGATATAGACGATTTATTAGAGTTCACGACATAACAGAATTTACAACATAACAAACAAAGATAATGGCAAGCGTAGGAGTAAGAAGTCCGTACTTTTTTTATAAGGCTGCAGGAGGGTCGGTAAAATTAGACATATACATAGATGGTGTATTAGAGTATAGCATCTTGAAGAATGTAAACACCGCAGGGTATGCAAATTTCGAAATAGCGGAACTCATAAGAGACTATGTAGATATTTACTATACAGGAGTATTATTAGCTCCCGGAGCGTTAAGTGTTAATGTGTGGTTGTATTACACAACTTACACAGGTGCTAATGGTACAGGTACTGCATCAGGACTAACACTTGAAACAGAATTTGAAGCCTTTGACGGTTACGCTTATTACACAGACGAGGAGGAACAATTCATTTATCCTTCAACAGGTGTTTATCTAAGCAATAATGTAATATGGTCTCCACAAGACACAACAGGATTCTTCTATTACGCACTTTCAGGAACAAACTATAGGCTTGATTATGTAGCAGCTTTTGAAGGTACTTTTACAGTTGCGGGAGAAACAATGGAGCTTAAAAGATTCCCTTGTAATAAATACACTCCTGTAGAGATCGTATTTGTCAATCGCTACGGAATGCTTCAGCAGTTGTGGTTCTTTACCAAAAGCATAGAAGGACTTAGCGTTCAAAGAGATGAATACAAATCAAACGCTTTATTTGTAACAGGTGCGTATCAATATGAAAGACACCAAGTAAAAAACTTTGATGTAAACGGTAAGACACGATGGTCATTAAATACAGGATACATAAGTGAGGACTATAACGAGTCCATGAAGGAGCTTATGCTATCAGAACAAGTGTGGGCTGAAATAGGAGGAACGGTTTACCCTGTCAATGTAACAAGCTCAGACGTTTCATTCAAGACAACATTAAACGATAAATTAGTTGCTTATTCATTAGAGATCGAACAGGCTAATGATCTAATCTCAACAATGCGATAATGCGAAAGGTAGCTCTATACATAGAAGACCAAAGAGTAGACTTATTTGATGATGAAACAATTTCTCTGACTCAGACCATTCAGAATGTGAGAGATATTGACAAGGTATTTACTCCGTTTAGTAAGTCATTCACTCTACCCGCATCCAAGACGAATAATAAGGTATTTTCTCATTATTACAATCCTGACATTCTAAATGGATTTGATGCACGTAAGAAAGTAGCAGCAACAATCGAAATAAACCAACTTCCTTTCCAAGAAGGAAAGATAAAGCTCGAAGGGGTTGATTTAAAGGATAATGTACCCTATGCCTACAGAGTAACTTTCTTTGGTAATACAGTTGATCTAAAAGACGTATTAGGAGAGGATAGTTTAGGAGCTTTGAATTGGTTAAGTAATTTCAAAAGATCATACAATGCAACGCAAGTAAGAACCGACTTACAAACCGATGGAGTAAATATAACAGTAGGGGCTACAACGTACACAGATGCGATATGCGTTCCTTTAATTTCTTGTCAGACCGAACTATTCTACGACCCATCTGTTACTCCACCTGACTATTTTAACGCAGATGGAACTATTAATCCATTAGGAGCGAATTTATATGCAGTAGGAGGTAATGATAATGGAGTTTACTTTGAGGAATTAAAGTATGCTATACGAGTTTGGGTTATTGTTAAAGCAATAGAAGAGCAATATCCTGAAATTACATTTAGTGCAGGTTCATTTATCAAAGACACGAGCAACGCTCAATTCTATGACTTGTATATGTGGATGCACAGACAAAAAGGATTTGCATTTAAAGCTACTGAGGTTACTAATAAATACGTGAGCTTTCCATCGGATAGTGTTCAAATGACACGTGTTTTTTCTACACCATTATATTTAATTGTTTTTAGCTTATTCGGAAGTCAAACCGTT
>Ga0208645_1000613_pt1 | contig 36404 bp, 44 predicted proteins | sample VirMetDEL_Sep_01_FD_184519 | JGI IMG/M metagenome (GOLD analysis project Ga0208645, IMG submission 184519) | Aqueous microbial communities from the Delaware River and Bay under freshwater to marine salinity gradient to study organic matter... | ecosystem: Environmental > Aquatic > Marine >... | reverse complement strand
CCAAGCCCAGATTGTTCGCCAACTGTGCCAACTGCCTCGCCGACAGCTTGTTTTATGTTTTGGTATCCACGGCGTAAGCTCTCACGAACTATACCTTCGCGTTCATCTTCAGGAGTTTCACCAAAAGTCTCTTCAAACTCAGTAGCAAATCCTGCTCTATCTTGGTCAAGAATTTGCCTTATCTGTGCAAACTCAGTGTTTGAAGGTGCATCTCCGGCAATAGTAAAGTTGTAGCCTTGCCCTGTTTGTGGGTCGATGTACTCGTAGACACCCATATGTATACACCTTATTTACCTGTTAGGTTGATGTTTTTAACGCCACCTGCACCTTTTGTGTTAGCAACAGGAACACCATAAGAAGCATCGAATATCCGTTTTAAAGCATTTTCTCGTGCTATTGCTTCGTCAAGAGTTCTTTGCGCGGCTAATCTTTCGGGGTCTGTTGTTGCTGAAAGCACTAATTCTTGTGCAGCTTCTACTGCACTTCTAGCAGATGTAAGCGCACTGGCAGGGAGAGCTTTAGCTCGACCTGAACGCGCCATAGCTGCCCTAACTTTTGCCATAGCAATCTCATAATCCTGTGCCTGCTTCTTAGACTTAGATAGTGACTCAAGACCAACACCCAAACCTTCACCGACTGCACCGCCAAGTGTGGGTGATTTAGATGCCATGATCGCTGCACCTGTACGTGCTAGTGCCATCCACTTGTCTGATTCGGCTGCTTTCTGTCTTGCAGATAGGGCTTTCATAACCGCCGCTTCGCCTGCTGTACCGCCGCTACCAGACTTAGATAGTTCTGCAATTTGCTTGCGTAGATTTTCAATCTCTTGTTGTGCAGCCGCTGCTTCTGGGCTTTTTTGTGGAGTAATCTCTGCGCCTTCGCCAAGAACTACTTCGCTAGATTTATCAGCTTCTCTAACTATCTTGCGCTCATCAAGGTAGTCTTGAGCCTCTCCTACTTTACCAGCTATGAAGGCAGCTAATTGTTCTCCTACACCCACAGGTTCTTCTGGTTGATCGGATGCAATCTTGTCGCCGATACGTTCTGCTGCACGGCTTTCAGCTTGAAGCTGCGCGTCTAAATCTATCGCACGTTGCTCTGCCGCTGCATCTGCTGCCTGACGTTCTAAGAACTCACGTTGTGCTGTTTCTGCAAACAACTTGTCACGCTCTGCAGGGTCTTCAGTTTCGTACTTAATACGTCCTTTTGGCCCTAGATCATAAATCTCTTCTGGCGGCGTGTACATATCGCTCTGCAGATACTCTTGAGCGCGTCTGTTTAGCATGTCTGGGATAAGGTCTTCCTCGTCTAAACTCCTAATAATATCGTTGCTAGTAGGGAAATATAAACTTTCTCTAGCACCAATACTATCTTCTCTAATTCTATCTGAAGCAACTGCCCCGCGATCAAGATCGTCGATTAGGCCCGGTTTCCTTGACCCTTCACCCCGCAAATACTCACGAATTGCATCGGTTTCGGCGGGACTACCCGGTTCGAGAGAGAAGTCTGTCTCTGGTGCGGTAAACCCTGCATCCATTGTGGGAGCTTGTGGAACCTCACCAAAACCAGATAGTGAACGGATGCCCATATCTTGAGGTGGTAATTCTATATCGCTAGGAGGTAAGTAGTCGTCTAGCTCAGGAGAGACCATGCTACCTTCTACACTCGTCACAGGTATTTTGCGTGGGAACCCGCCTTCTGGTGTCCCTGCAAGCATTTCAACCAAAGAACCTTCAGTAAACATCGGGTCATCTTCTGACATACCACGTAGTTTATTTGCGGTTTCTATTTGAGCTGCGATCTCACGTTCGTCTTGGGTAGCAGCAATCTCTCTTTGCTTCTCTGTAACGGCGCGGTTAGACGGGTCTGTAAACAAACTCTGGAGAAGGTCGTAATCTCTTGGAGCCTCAAGTTCTTCTAAACCTGTTAGCTCTGGGGTTCTTGCAGACTCTGCTAGTTGTGCCGCTGCGTAAGCCAACGCATTTGGATCGTCTTTGTACTGTTCGTACACATCTGGATAATTCTCACGCAACATAGCAATAGCTGTCGCGGTGCCGCCTAGCATAGGGCCGGGACGAGCAGCAAAACCGCCAGTCTGCATTCTAACGGTACCACCATCTGCCATCATTTGTGGTTGCGGTGCGCGTGTGGCAGGGACTGGTGCTGCCATGTCCATACCTGTATTCTGGGCTACGTTTGTATTCGGTGCCATCGCACGTGCTGCGCCCATAATGCCTTCTTGTGGCATACCTGCGGCTGTGACAACTTCTTCTGCTACGGTCGGCATGTTAGAGTTTTGCTGGCGTTGGAAGTCATCACGCATACGTTTGCGGCGTTTAAGTTCACTCAGGACAAGAAACTGTGGTGCAGTCCCCGTAGGCATCTGCATCTCTTTCATCAATGCGCTGTCTGGTAAGTCTTTTAAGCTGTCCTGTAACTCAATTATGTTCATGCCGATAGACCTTTATACAAACCTAGAGCCGATATACCTGCACCCAGTGCCTGTTGAATTGGGTTGTAGCTTGCAAAGCGTTGCTGCTCCACATTCGGCGTTACTGGCACACCGCGTAGGATACCTGCCATGCGTTCATACTGTGTGATTGGGTAGTCACGCTGACGCAAGAAGTCTTCGTATGCCAGATCAAGACGCGCCTGATCCTCTGCACGGATATCACGACCAATTGTTTCAAGTAGCTGTGCGCCCTGAATATCTGCTGCACGTTGACGCTCACCAAGACTAGCGAGACCCGCACCTAGCCCTGCATATTGACCTGCGCCACTCATCATTGCTTGATATGCGGCGAGTCCTTGACCTGCCCCAAACTGACGAGACTGTTCTATTGCTTGCTGTATACGAGCTAACTCTGATGCACCAAGGGTATCAAGGCGACCTTGCTCCCCTGCTTCTGCAGCTTGTATTCTTGCAATCTCTGAGGCACTCAGACCTTGCGCACGACCCAACTCAGCTACACGACCTGCCTGAGTCCTTGCCGCTTCCTGCTGTAGCATTGCATCCACACGAGCATTTTCCGATGCTTGGGCTGCCTGAACTCGACCCATCTCTGCTGCGCGTCCTTGCTGTATACGCGCCAAGTCTTGATATTTAGCTGCCTGTACACGAGCGCGTTCTGCTGCCTCTTGATCCCCTGCACGAGCATATTCTGCGGCTTGCGCCTGCTCACGAGATGCCAACTCAGTGTAGCGAGCTTGGTCAACACGAGCCTGCTCGCCAGCTTGACCTGCTTGAACCCTGCCAAATTCACCTGCTTGACGAGCTTCAGCTTCCATACGAGCCGCACGATCAAGGCCAAATTGCTGCGCTGCTTGCTCAAACGCTTGTTGACGACCCATCGCTTCGATGCCGCCAAGTTGTTCTTGTAGCCCCTCTTCCGCGAGATACTGCCCTACGGCTTGACGTGACCCACCGAACGCGCCCGCTTGTACTGCCGCTGCATCTCGACCTGCTTGGCTTCGTTCAAAATCCTGAATGGCTCCACGCTTTTGCTCTTGAACAACTGCATCCATGTAAGGAGACATATATTGCTGTGCGGCTCCAGAGGTAAATCTCTCAGGCTGTTGGAACTGAAACTGTTGGAATTGATAGTCTGGGCGGAACTCAAACTGACTAAACTCTGATGGCCCACGGAACTGATACTCATCAAATCCACCAAACGGAGTGAACTCAGCTTCTCTAAAGCCTGTATATCTATTGGGTGAAACAGCTTGGAACTCATCCGCAAAACTGCCCGTATCAGCAGCCTGAAAAGTTCCGCGCATTGATGTTGGCTCATATGCAGAAAAGTCACCAGTCTGATAATTGGCAAGACCAGATAGGCCAGCAAGTGCTTCTTGCCCATACCCCATACCATATCTTGCTGCATCCATAGCTTCTGGCATACCTGCAATACCAGACTGTGCGATACCGCGTGTCATGGCACGAGATGCTTGGATATCCCCATACATAGAAGATGGCGCAATGCGCTCACCTTGATACGGCATGTAAGTGGACTTTTGACCAAAGCCTGTGATGTTACCTGCGTCATCGTAGATCGGGCTACTCAGATCATCTTGAAATGGCATAAGGGCTTCTTCGGCACCCTGCAGCATCCGACGAAAGTACGGATCAGCGTACTCAGGTAGGTTTGTTTGACGTACCGTGCTATCAGTAGGTGCCTGTTGTTTTGAACCGCCCTTGCCCATCTTATAACTCCATTCGGTAGGCTATGTACTCAGGATAGAATCCATATTTCTTCAAAGCTCTACCCCAACCTTTCCGTCCATAGCCTTCTAGATGACTACAGTCTAACTCATTTGCGTATCGGCGCATAGTGTCGATCAACTGATCTTCCCATTCTTTCATGCGCGTCCCGCCTACCCAGTCTAAAGCCAAGGCTCTCCGTTGAGGATATACTATAAGCCGTGTAGTGAATGCAGCAATTACATCATCTTGCTCATCTATCACAACCCAAAGAACGTAAGTGCCATCGTAAATGCCGTCTAATATGTCTATCATTTCAGCTTTGTTATCTACTGTGGCTACCGCCTTCTTTAGTACTCTATCAACATCCTTCCATACATGGCCTACTGCCTCTGTCGGCACCAAGCTAACTCTCACTATCCCACCATTTGTTGAAGTTTCTCTGGAGCTTCCTCTTCGGCACGGTTAACAATATCAAGGAATCCACCGCCATATGCCTTCTCTAAAGCATCGGTAGTCTTCTTCCTCAAAACGAACTCCCCATCAGACAAGAGAACATCTTGCTCACCCTCAAGTGTTGCAGGAACCATATCGTCTACACCAGAACCATCGCCCGGCCCACGAACCATTCCCTTCTCACCTTCCTCAAAACGAGCGACAGTGTCATCTAGTTCTCCCGACTGCACTCGCCCGACAAGATCGCGCAGTGCGTCCTCGCCGTACTTCTGAACAAACATAGCAAGTGCTATCTCTGGCTGCTCAGACATTCCTTTGATTGCTTCGATGGCCTCAACAATGACATCCTTCTCATTCATGCCATTCTCTTCCATCACCATATCTACTTCACCGCCTTCAGCCATCCCAACAACTGTATCTCTAAACGGAGAATTTTGCTGACCTAAAAGATCATACAGGTTCATCTTACGTTGATCTATTTGAGTAGGATTTGTTACCTGCGCACCTTTATTGCCACCTAGAGTTGGAACCTGTGATGCTTGCTGCACAAAGATATCATCTCCAAATTCAGAGCGAGCGTCCTGTTCTATCTTCTTGATGAAGGGTGGAACTTTTTGACCGTAATGACTTGTGACTGCATTAGCTAGTTGCTGACCAAGACTTGAGAACATTGGATGACCGCCCATTGCTTGCATAGGCGTGTCCCTTAGCATGCGTTGCTGCTCTCCAAGCTCAACTAATCCACCCTCTGCATAGTAGTATGGGTATTGTGGCTCGTAGCCATCTCTGCGTGGCGGACGTGTATATTGGAAGTAAAGTCCCTCACCACCACCTGATGCATAAGGATCAGGGTTGTAGCTTACCTGCATTGGGTTCGGCATAGGTGGCCTTCCAGCTTCCTTCTCCTCGTCATCCTTCTTCTTTGCATCTTCTGCCGCACGGTTATATGCAAACGCATCTGACATGGTCTGACCAATGTAAGCAGGCATGAATGCTTGCTGACCTAAGCCAACTGCGCCACCGATAGTGGAGTCAAAGAACTGCTTACCCGCAAGGTCTGGCCCTAGTAACTTACCCGCAAACCCTGTGGCACCCTGCTTTGCCACTTCTGTTGCAGCGGGGCCAGCTTGAAGGAATCCACCTGTAGCAGGAGCCTGAGCAGCGGGAGCTGTGCTTACTGCCGCAGGAGATGTTGAGCCAGAAAGGCCACCAAGAATCTTTCCACCCAAGAAAGATGTAAGACCTGTCTGGATGCCCTCACCAAGATCACCTGTCTGTATAAACGATCCCAATCCTGCCCCGATGCCAGCAAGTGCGGGTACTGACATGGCACCAAGTGTAGCACCAAGCGCACCAGTACCAGCTAATGCGGGAAGACCCATACTAAATAACAGAGGCAGAACCATAACAATCTCCAGAAGTTCAATTGAACTTTAGCACTTATCCTTTAAACGATCAATTCAAAGTGAGGCCCATCAATAAATGGACGCTTACCTTGTGATCGACGTAGGTCAACATATGCATTCATCGCGTCTTCCATTGTGCCGTCCCACTCACGAATATCGAACGGATACCCATGACCTTCGACAGCCCAAGCCGCGCCCCAACATACACCAACACCAACTTCTTCAGCCCCGCGCTTCATCGCATCAGCTATCTCATCATACAGATTTAACTCCCAACGTCCTGCAGGGGTCATTGATCCATCGTAGGCCATTAGGTCAACTGCCACACCGTCTAGGTGCTTGGACTTCATAGTCTTTGACGCACCCTTAGCAACCAATGCACGTTGCTCTTCGATGGTTCTGAGTCCACAAATCACAGAGAAGTCTTGCTTCGACTGACCGATAGCCGCACGAACAACTGCTTGCATGCGCTCATCGACACCCTCTAGCTTCTGTACGCTACGGTTTCCTAGTTTGTATGGCATTATTTCATACTCCCTTTCATATCCAACATCCCCTCGTGGTCACGATTGATGTATTTAAGTTCGTTTTCAAGCAACGCTACACGCTGCTGCAGTGAGGTAATTGCACCAATTGTACGGGCCAAACCTTCATGGTCTTCCCAAATCTCTTCGGTTTCATCCCACAGATACTCAATCTCCATAAATGCGTCTTTAACATCGCGCTTGAGATTGACGTTATCTTCAATAGCCATCTTAGAACCAAGCTGGTTTACCGTTTCCTCTAAATCAGCAATGGTTGCTGCTTGCTGCGCAGTCCACCAAATAAAGCCACCAATCTGCAAGATGATGACTCCAATGATAGTTATGGGCAGCTTAATGTTTTCCACTACTTCTTCCCGCCAAAGAATTTAGTTGCTGACCGCACACCAAAAGATGCAGCCACGATAACACCTAACGTGTATTGATACCAATCAGGCATAGACTCTAGTGCCGCAAACCCATTCGTGACAGCACGTTCTGCCCATTCAAATGGTAGGAAGCATAAGATCAATGGTACGCTGAATAGTATTGTTAACCACTCGTCTTTCCACGAGTTCTGCGAACCCTGTGCCATCAGACGCTCCCAATCGGCTTCTGACGTAGCGGCACTTTTCATTATGGTCGCTTTCGCTTCCGCCTCTACAAGTTTGAGATTGGCTGCAGCCGCTTGTGCATCTGCTTTGCCTTTCAGCCATCCACCTGCCAGTTCAGCTATCGGCCCTATCAATGCTTGGATCATACCATTACACTCCCATACATGGTCATCTCAACGCCAAGGACAAGCTCAAGTAGCTTCACTATCAAGTGAGTAACTATGGCATCACTTGTCCACATCGTACTCCACCTTAGAGCTTGTCTGTGTTTGCGTCACAGTCGTCTTAGCTTCCTTACCCATCCAGATGCCGAAACAGCCAGTGAGTGCGCCCATGCAGACGCTGACCAAACCTGACTGAGCAACTGTGGGATCGGGCAGTGTCATAAACCAAAGAACCGCCTTATAGGTAAGGACAGTCACAGCCAGCATCATGAGGCGTGGCAGTATTTTCCAGTCATCAAGAATAGTGTGTGCCATTATTGACCTCCAAATCCACCAAATCTAGAAGCGAGTATAGATGCAAATGGTATAGGTCTACCACCGTGCATGACTGGTTGTCTGCTTGGTGGTTGTCTCATCGGTGGAATCTGAGGCTCAACCCCACCACCGCCTTTTCCCCCAAAACGAGGCATATTTGTAGGAGGTGTACCCATGCCACCATAGCCGGGCATTCTATTTTCTGGGAACTGAGGGCCAGTTCGAGGGCCACCCTTACCCATACCGCCGCGCATAACCATGTCCATGCCAGCTTGGTAATCAGTTTCAGCCTGTCGTTGCTTCGCTTCTTGATCTGCCATAGCTTGTGCCATGTCATTGATCTGACCGCGTTCTGCTACGCTCATCATCTCCATAGGGCGTGGGGCAAGACGCTGCGATCCACCAAGAACATCATAGTTCTGTGCCGCGTATTGGAATGCTGGACTCATGTTTGGATTATACTGGTTACGCGCTGCTGCCATATAATAAGGAACTTGACCTGCACCCTGTTGAGATTCAAAGGTTTGTAGTGCAGCTTGACGCATCTCTGGTGTTACCGATGGCTGTTGTGGCTGTTGATTCTTCATGAACTCTTCGTAGCGACGACGATTCTCATCATATATAGATGACATGTCTTCTTCTGCAGGGGTATTCCCGCCACTAATAGATTTAATCCCAGAGTTGTCGCTTGCACCACCCATTCTGTCCATCATGGATTCACGTTTATAACGAGACATCATAGCTGGGTCGTCTTTAAACGCAGAGGTATCCCCACTAGAGATTGCTTTATTTATAGACTTAGTTTTTTCTGTTCTATCCTTGTAGTCTTGGGTTTTCTCTTTCAGCCCAAGTCCCATTTTTACGTCATCTAAAAATCCCATTACAAAGTACTCCCGCCTGCTGGCTTCGGCCCTGTTGCAAAGACCGTAACACTTTTACTTTCTTCCTTTGTTTCCTTCTTCAAAGGTATAACTTTTTTCTCAGTCATATCACTATCCTCAGTTCGCCAGTGGCAGTTTTATACACGTCATTTACTGACAAGCCACCAGCTATAGCGGCAGAGTTATCTTCGTATGTTGGCAAGTTTAACAGATTAAGAGTATTAAATACAGCAGTTCCGGGGTTCTGCGCTTGAGCAAGGTACAAAGAGAATGCCCGCACCACTTCTGTCATATACCGATGATCATACGCATGCGGTGCATTTGGGAAGTATGGGACTGGTGCTTCTCTGGTTGCCATTATCTACGCCCATCCTGCCTGACATCCATACGTGGAGAACCCAGTCTCCATGCAACACCCGTTTCGGTAGACTCTACACGAAGTGCCATCGACCTACCCCGCAATCTAACATATGCCTGATTGGTAAACTGCTCTACTGGTACGGAAGAAGTTTTTGTTACTGTGCTGTCGTCGTCTTGAAGGTAGTCGCCGCCCGGAAAGTTCCTCGCTTTCATTGTAAAAACAACGGATGGATTGTTAACACTAGAGCTTCTGAAGGTTATGTCGGGAATAATTCTGCTTACAAATGAGAAGTTATTACCGTCCCCTAAATCAAACTGACTAGATTCTATGTGTGCGGTTATTGCTGTGGAGGGTGACGTGCTGCCATCATCAAAGCCATTCTCTTGATAATATAAATAGCCGTCTACCCCCGCAGCAATCGGATAGTCCTGAACACCACGATCAATCCAAGCACCCCGATCCAATGTGCCGTAATACCAGATGTTCTGTTGATAATTAAAAACAACGTATCGGTCTACCGTATCACTGTCCGCAGATGGGTAGAACCACCACACCTCAGAGAACGCAGTATTTGAACCTGCAAATATTTTTTCTGCCTGATCTTCGTTGTAATCACTGAATACATAATCTCTCACAGTACAAGGTAGTTTTTGAACCGCACCCGTGTATACATAAAACTCGTTCTTACCCATCCAGTACACATTGTCTTCAATAGATATGGCAGAGTTAGGACTCGCTATCGTTACGTTTTCAGAGATCATATTGATTCCAAATGTAAAGGGTGGCCCAAGATACTGCATTGTATGGACAGATACGTCAGTAAAAACAATAATCTGCTGCCGTGTTTCTACTGCTGTTACAATGCGAGAACCAGAACCCACAAGCAAATCACCTGCTGTATTTGTGGTAGTCGGCCTCCAGTCTAGTACGTTTTCCTGATCAGAGAAGCGAATAAGCAGAGGGTCTTGTGTCGTGCTACCTAATGGGTTTGCACCAAAAGCAATTACGTGTCTGTCAACATCCGAAACAATAACTTTGTTTGCTACAATAGGTGCGTCGATAGACCCAGTAAGATCGCTAATTGCTGTCGCTCTTGTTTCAAGAGGATTAACGGCAGATGCGTCCCAGTAATATATGTTTCCATTATTAATGTTAATGAGTAAATCTTCACCAAAGTTATCGTGAGACCAAAGTCTCAATGTATCGGTCAACACATCAATAGATGCAGCAGAGTCCCACGCACCGCGAGACCAAGTACCTGCGCCCCAACCATTGCCAAAGACAGAGGTGTTTAAGCCCACATTTATTTGATAATCACCTACCGTATAATCACCACCGTCACCACCTGTGTCAGAAGAATTTGCTGTGACTGCTACAGGTGTATATACGCCATCAACAGTAATATCAGCTACAGAATTAACTTCTCTTGCCGTGATTTGGTAAGTACCGCCAGTCAAAACCTCATCAATCTTATACTCTTGGTTGAGAATATCCGCCGTTATATTCCCGCCAAGGCTCTCAACATTAGTGAAGGTAACAAAGTCTCCAGTGACTGCGCCATGTTCAGAGTGAGTTACTGTAATCGTAGATGATCCATCAACAGCAGCAAAAGTGATAATTGGAACACCTTCACTTACGGATACTGTCGCGGGGGCTGTAACACCTGCACTCGCCTCAACGCCTGTCAGTGTCACAGATGTGTCAAGATTGCCACCTATTGTTACTGAGCCAACTAACCCAGTGGCTGACAAGCTATCGCTTGCTGGTACAACCACCATAACATCTGCGCCGTCAGTGTTTACAGAAACCTGACCGACCTGACCTGTGCCTGAAGGTGGGTCTGTAATAATTCCAATATCAGTGTTAGCAGTAATGTCTCCCACACCACCTGAAGCCGCTACACCTGACGGGGTTACTTCAATGTTCTCATTGGGCGGTGCATTCAAACGTATAGGGGTGATGTCATAATAACCTTGACCGCTTTCAATATAATATTTGTCGCTTGTGCCAAGCCCAAGATAATTGTCCAAAGCAATAGTGCGCCACGAATGCAGCGCACGACAAGAACCCAAAAAAGAGTTGTTACCTATCTTTGTCCAGCCACCTATCTTTTCAGGGTATCCCATACGAAAGCGAACTTTGTCACAGTCGTACCAGCCGCCCTCATTGCTGTATGAGGTAGACTCTCTATTTATCCCCGGTTGGAACTGTAGCTTCTGGAGCGGCATCTGAATTATCCTCTAGTTGAGGGGTGTTCGTCAAAGACGTTGGATCAAAGATATCAAATCCACGGCTATTTGCAAAGGCCGCAGGACAATGCGCCCACTTTTCTGCACACGCCTCTAGCCACTGAACCGTGTGGTGATGCTCTGGTGCCTTACCTTGCTTGATTATTTCGTTTTCCCATTGCAGGTAAGAATAAACTTCTGCTTGTGCCTGCGCTGCGTTGATCCCCAAGTCAAACACATAGATTAGATTTCCTTCGTCAATCATACCATTGCGACTACGCGCTGCGTTTAGTGCCTGCTTCATACAGGTCATAATGTGATATTTAACTTCCTCAAGCTCATAATCAGCCTCAGTAAGCTCATCCTTGCCGATCTTCTTCATCAGGTTTTCATACTGATTGGTAAAGAAGTTTAGCTTGCGGACTGCCGCTTCAACGTAGCCACGAGAAGACGCCGCTTGCGCCTGCTTTTCATTGATCTTAATCTCAAGCATCTCGCGCTCAAGATCGTCTGTTTCTTCTTCCAGCTTACGCTCTAGCTTCTTGAGCTTGACCTCTTCCTTCTTCATTCGGAAGTAGCCCTCTTGCAAAGCCGACTTAGTCTTTTCAATCTCTGCGAGGCTGTGCTTAACAGAACGGATCGGCGTGATTGCCGTAACGTCGAGCGTCACCGACATCATCTGTGAGTGTGACTTGTAGAAGTTACTAGATGCCTGTGCGATCGCAGGGGCTTTGTCGGCAATGTTAGCCAGCATAGACTTATATTCAGGCTTTGCTTGTGGAAGCTGAATATTGATGTCTGGTGTAGTTAGTGCAATTGAACTATTTGTGTCTTTTGGCAATTTCATTCTCCCTATTGTAAACCACCATGTGAATTTGAGCATGCAGCTACTCTTGTTCGTGAAACCGTCAAATCCCCAAAGTCAGCCGCGTTGCCAGCGGTCGGGATTGTGATGTAATCAATTATAGTTGTATTAAGAGGAGACTCCCCAGTAGGTGCCTTACTTGGCCCCGCTGCCACGCCTCTTGTACCCCCAGAAGTACAGCCCCAACTAGAGTAATAGTCAGAAAGATTACCAAATCCTGTCGCATTACCTGTTGAAGCTATTGTCACATAATCCATATAGCTCTGATAACTGCCGTTGTAACCGCCTGAAAACACAGCTCTTGTATCAGTAGACATGCCATTTAAATCAGAACGTGCATAAGCTAAATCCCCAAAATCTGTAGCATTACCTGTAGTTGCTATTGTGATGTAAGCTATTTGGTTCCTGTATTGTGACTGACCAAATCCCCCTGCAATTAAACCTCTTGTTGAACTACTAGCCCCTGCAAGCCTAACGCGGTACAATGTCAAATCATTACCAAAGGTTGTCGCATTTCCCGTAGAAGCTATTGTTATATACTCAATGCGGTTTGAAGTACCCTCACAAGCTGATATGCCTCGTGTTTCATTACTAATGCCTGCGTTTTCATTTATGTTTTGAGTGGCATCACCAAAGTCTGTAGCGTTACCCGCAGTTGCTATTGTGAAATACTGAATTACGTTAGTGCCGTTTTGACCACCGCCATAATTTATGCCACGCGTAGAAGATGCAATATTGCAAGCAGCAAACGAACCAATACTTAGTAAGTCTCCGAAATCTGTTGCATTGCCAAGAGTTGTTATATCTATAGAGTCAACAGTATTTACTCGTATGCCGCCAGAGTATTCTCCTCCCATAAATAAGGCTTTCGGCGCGGCATTACCCGCTGTGGGCCAAAGTCCTTGCTTACCAAAGGCTAATGCTTCCCCTAGTGACCACACGCCGCTTGCTACGCTGTTCTCATAATTTCCATCAGGATCAGTCGGAGTATCGGTAATAATGTTTCCTTGGTAACGTTTAGGCATTATGAAAGTCCTCCGTGAGAACCTGAAGTAGCGGCATTAGAAAAAACATTAGAAGTCAAGTCACCAAAATCAGTAGCGTTTCCTACGGACGCAATTGTGATATAGTCTATTACATTGCTGCCCCAGCCGCCAGCAAACAATCCTCTTGTAGCATTGCACGTACCTGATGTTGAATATCGTGCTACGGTTAAATCACCAAAATTGGAAGCATTACCTGTTGAGGCAATCGTCACATAATCTATTGTATTATTAGCGGTCAAACCAGAATCTATTGCTCCACCACCAAAAACGGCTCTCGTTCCATTACATAAAGCGCCAACACCATATCTTGATAAAGTTAGATCACCAAAGTCCGTACTGTTTCCTGTAGATGCTATAGTAATGTAATTTATCACATTCTGCTTTGTGTTTACGATTCGCCCACCAGCAAACAACCCTCTTGTCGAAGAAGCTGTACCCGATACGCCGTCTACAGTTCCCCATAAATCCCCATAATCCGTTGCGTTTCCGGTTGTGGCTATTGTAATGTAGTCCATTACGTTTGTAGGGCTTGGCTCAGTACCGCCCCCAAAAACCGCTCTTGTGCTGTTGCTTAAAGCCCCCATTTCACGAATAGCAACAGTAGCGTCACCGAAGTTTGCGCCATTTGACCCTAGTATGGATAGAGTGAAATATTCAATATACTTGTAGCTTGTATTTTGAGTGTTTCCGTGTCGTATTATTCCTCTTGTCGCAGAACCACACCCTGCGCTACCATAAGAATTATATGTTAGGTTTCCAAAAACACTTGTATTTCCCGTTGTGGAAATAAATACATACTGCATGGCATTCGTAGTAGCTTGTGTTCGTTGAAAGTATGCGGCATCGCCGCCCAAAGGCGGAAGAGGCCAACCACTAGCATTCTGATACTGCGTGGAGAGGTTCCATACACCTTGATAATTGGGCATTATTGAAGTCCTCCGTGATTGCTAGAACAAGCTGCGGTATACCGATCTGCCTGCGTTTGATCACCAAAATCAGCCGCATTACCAGTGGTTGCGATAGTTACATATTGTAATTGCGCGGTGTCATATCCGCCAAAAATGCCTCGCACGTTACTGCTTGTTCCAGAACCACCATATCCAGCGGTAAGCAAATCACCAAAGTCCGTAGCATTTCCTGTGGATGCTGTTGTGATGTAGTCAATCACGTTTGTACCACCATCACCGCCACCGAACACTGCCCTTGTATCACTACCAAAAGCACCGATTCTCGCACGGGTAACGCTTAGATCACCAAAATCACTGGCGTTTCCAGTAGTAGCGATAGTTACGTAGTTAATGTTATTTATGTTAGAAAAACTTGTGTTTTGGTATCCCGCCCAAACGCCACGAGTTGGCGAAGCTGCGCCACAAGAATACATACTTGCGTTGCTATCCGTGCTGCCAAAGCCAGTTGCGTTTCCAGTAGAGGCAATAGTTATGTAATTGTTTTGTGTTATTGTGGAGCCGTTATACCCTCCAGTAAAAATTCCTCTTGTTCCGTTAGAAACTCCACCGCCTACCCATCTAGCGCTATACCCGTAATCACCAAAATCAGATGCGTTACCAGTAGTTGCTATGGTCACATAATCCATAGTGTTTACATATGTATTGGTATACCCCGCTGCCCAAACGCCTCTGGTAGAAGAAGACACTGAACCACCACCGTATCGACCCTGTGTAGAATCACCAAAATCAGTTGTATCGCCAAGCGTTTCCACGATGACATACTCTATTTCAGTAACGCTATTGCCGTACATACTCCAGAGCGCACGAGTGGCTTGTGGAGTAACCGCATCACTCGCCTCACTAGGAGCAGACCAACCAGACGCATTGATTGCCCAGACGTTAAACGTGTAGCTTGTGCCGTTGGTTAGACCATAGACAGTAATAGGTGATTCCGTAGGGTAACTGCCACCCGCACCTGATGTATATTGATAAACCGTATCGGAAGTAGACCCCAAAATATACATTTTGGAGCCGTCATTGTTAAAAGTTATGCCTTGTGGGTTAGTTTCCTGCGAAACAGAGAAAGACACACTATCATAGGACAAAGTAGATATGTCATATGCGGTACTTAAAGTATATTGATATACAGAATCCCCCGTATTTCCGCTCATAAAGGCTTTTGTTCCGTCATTATTGAAAACAAAACCTAGAGGGGCATTATCTTGACTGGTGAACGAAAAGCTAACACTGTCATAAGAAGCTGTAGATAAATCATAAGCTGTAGATAAAGTATACTGAAAAACGCTATCGTTTATTAAACCCAAAATATACATTTTGGTTCCGTCATCGTTAAACGTCACCCCGTATGGTGCTGTGTCTTGAGAAGATACACTAAAACTGACGCTATCGTAGGAAGCAGTTGACATATCCCAAGCAGTAGAAAGACTATATTGATACACCGTATCATTAGAATTTCCTACCATGTAAAACTTTGAGCCATCAGGCTTAAACTCAAAAGCGTAAGGATTAGCGTCTTGTGAGCCGACATAAAATGATACGGAATCATAAGACGCAGTTGAAATGTCAAATGCTGTACTTAGAGAATATTGGTAGACGCGATCATTACCTCTGCCCAAAACGTACATTTTAGTGCCATCTGACTTAAAACGAACATCCATTGGGACTAAATCTTGGCTATTTACACTAAAGCTGATATTGTCATAACTCGCAACCGATAAGTTAAAAAGGTTATTCGTGTAACCATCACCATTATCAGACTGCACCCTATAACCAGTAATTGCTGACGCACCAGTATTTTCAGGAGCAGTAAAACTTACGGTGGCCTGCGTGCTACCTGCGCTTGCGCTTACACCTGTTGGTTCATCTGGAGCGTTAAGGCCGTCTTGACCTAGAAAACCGCCTTTGCCTTTAGCCATTTTTTATCCCCTTACGAGATTTCTTCGTAGCTCACCAAAACCTCAAGGTCACTTGCTGTGCCTGCTGTTGCAGTTATGGATGTATTCTCTTCCAAGTATAGCGCAGTGTTCTTATCCAAAACAACAAGCGATGCATCCGCAGGTACAGATATTGTACTTGCAAGTGAGTATGCTGTACCACCACCAGACGCTGCGCTGTGTACATCCACAGTAACATCACATGCGTTACTGCCATCCACGTTAGCAACTTGAATCATGTTAATCTTAAAGACTTGGTTACTCGAAGCAGCGTTGCTCACGAGGGTTGTTTGAGAGGTGCTTGTTAAAGCAACCTTTGCTGTCTTCCCCGTAATGGTGGAGACATTTACGATATTCGGTGCAGCCATGTGTTAATCTCCTTTAAGCTCCGAAAACAAGTGAAAACGATATGGCGTATCCTCTTGCCTGTGCGGGGGTTGCCCGTTCAGAAAAGGAGATTGTGCCAGACCCATTTGTCGCCAACACATAATTACTTGTACCATCAGATGTTGGTAAAGTAAACGCATCGACAAAACCCTGAAGATTAGAGTCATAAGCCAAAACAGTTGAGCCAATGTCTGAATCCTCAAGATAGTTCAATAGAACTTTTTTAACAGCCGCAGAGCCACCGCCGCCATCACAGTAAATGATTGCACTGTCGTTATTAGCAATCGTTACGTTACTGCCAGAGCCTTGGTCAAAGATCACACTTTGCCCTGAGTTGTTTACGACAAAGTAAAGTTTCTGCGCATTATTAGGTAGTACCGTAATCGTGTGCGTTCCGCTAGGTGTGCCACCAAGAACAAGAACTTTATACTGTCCATCCGACAAAACACCGTCCGCTGTTTGCAGATTTGAGCTTGTACCTGATAAAGTTATAGAACCTACACCGTTTGTGATACGGTCAATGATATCAAAGTTATCGTTGGTGGTTTGACCCCATGTACCCGACTGTTCGCCGGATGCGATCTTTTCTATGCCACCGTTTGTTGTATATGTACTTGGCATTCACCTCACCTTTACGCTGCAATATCCGTCCACGTTGTGGAGCTTGAAGGGTTTACTTCAGACCATGTTGTTTCCGGGTCTGGAATGATTCTACCCCAAACTATCGGCGGTGTCACCTCACCAGTTGCCGCAACACCTGTCGGAGATACGACTGCTGAACCTGTAACGGTCACTTCACCTACTGATCCTGTAGCCTGAAGGCCAGTAACAACAACCGTTATCCCCGTTCCACCAGTAACGGTTACATCACCGATTTCACCAGTGGCCTCTACTCCTGTCGGAGATACAACTGCGTCAGCAAATACGGTAACGGAGCCAACGCTGCCCGTAGCTTCCAGACCAGTTGCTGGGATAATAGCACCAGCCGTTACGGTAACGGCATTTACACTACCGCTGTTTACAAAGTCGGTTGAACCATTAGTGCCGTCGAAATGTAATAAAACAGGACTGTTCGCACTGCTCGTATATTCACTCGTTTCTGGCGTGAAGTCAGAGCCATCATAACGATCAACTGTAGATACACGAAGCTCGTCAATATAACCTTCCCAGTTATTAGAACCGTTAAAGTCAGAGCCAATGTGTATGTCTGCTGCGGTAGCTGTTACGCCAAAGAGGGTGCTGTCTTGTTTTACTCCGTCTACAAAAACAGAATAAGTGTTTCCAAAAGGATCACCTCTTGTGACCGCTATGTGAACCCAAGTATCAACAGAGAACACAGCATTAATGTTGAATAAAGTAGTGTTGCCACGAAGAACCAGTAAGTTATCCGAAGACTGACGAAGAGCTATTGCATTATTGGATGTTGAATCTCTGCTATCAAAAAAGATGCCGTCTTGAGTTCCACTTGTCGGACGCACCCACATATCAACAGTGAACGGATCGCCACCAAAGTTATAAGTCCCATCGGATACAACAGAATCGCCAGTGCCATCAAGTAGAAGACTTGATCCACCAAACTTATATTGAGCAGTAGATATCTGCGCATCGCCAACGCCAGAGAAAACAATTTCTGGCCCAAGAAGAGCATTTGCTGAAACACCCGTTGGACTTACAATTGCGTCAGCAGATACAGTTACATCATCAACTTCACCTGTTGCCTCAACACCCGTTGGAATAACCGATACATTTATCCTAGCGGTTGCATCGCCAACTTCGCCAGTGGCTCCAACACCTGTAAGAACAATGTTAGCCGTACCCGTAATTGACAGACTACCAATATTACCCGTAGCAAAACCTAATGGTTCAATTGGAGTAAGCGTAGAGTCACCAACAATGGACAAATCGCCAATGCCGCCAGTGGCCTCAACACCTGTTGGTATAACACCAGTGTTCGGTGCCTCAATCTGACCTACGGCCCCTGTTGCCTCAAGACCAGTAACAGCAACAAGCGCAATAATTTTGCCTTCCGCGTCACCGACTTCGCCTGTTGCAGCTACACCCGTTAGACTCACTGCTACATTTACGACACCATCGTCGCTAAATGCAGCCTGTGAATATGGGGTGAAGCCAAACATCTACCTATCCAAACACGATTGCCATTGCGATTGCCTTGCCCGTAGATGCCCCTGCGGACGTTTGTGTAGAGCCATCAGAAAATTGTAGAGTATCGACTTCCGCCGTACCTGTTACGTTCACTCCAGTGCTGGTGGTATTAAATCTGGTTGACCCATTGTAATAAAGATAAGTCTCGCCGTTGTGAGTACAATTGAGTAACCATTCATTATCTACGTCGTTATAAATGCCAGTAGTAGTGCTATTATTATGCATAAACACAGCACGACCACCAATACTGTAGCCTTCCCATCCAGTATGCGCACCACCATCAATCTGGATAGAGCCGTAGGTGCCAGTGACAGGTTGGAAGTAGCCGTTGCCTGTGTCGCCTAGACGTACACCTGTGGTGTTAACTGTGATTTCAGATGAGCCGCCTGTGGCAAGAGTAATGGTGTTTGTGCCGAACCCAAGATAAGTATCTACGTCACCATCGTGGAATAGTTTGTCACGCAGATAGATGTCTTCAACATTGTCTAAATACTGGCCATTAATATCTAAAGCTGAACCAAATGTCACAGTCCCGTTGAGGGTAAGATTACCTGTAGCTGTATCCGCTGCATCACTACGCAAGAAGCTGCTTGCTTGAATGCCATCAACGGTATCTGCGTCTAGGCCACTCCCAGAGCCGTCATTACCTGATGTCCAGACTTCGTTCCCGTCGTAAGTTAAATCGCCAGTATGCGGAATAACTAGCTTATCTGACAGTGTGCCGCCTGATGATGTTCTAAATATTAACCTACCGTTACCATTAGCATGTGCGGCTGAAGGGTCTTGAGCGGCAATTTGGGCAAGTGTGTACGATGATGTAGTGTCATTGACAAACTCAACCATACCAATGTTTGATGTGCTTGAAGCTGTCCTTGCACCAGCGATTTTTATGAGTGCATCTTGTGCCTGTGAAGCAGTTGTTTCGACCGTAAATGTGGGGCTACCACTTGTTGCAATCGTCAAGTTTCCACTTGTTGTGTCTGCCGTATCACTACGCAAGAACTGTGAGGCATGAAGACTGTCTACTGTGTCGGCGTTTGTCGCAGACGTTGCAGACGTTGCAGTGCTTGCGTTCCCGTTTAATGTCGCAGTAATCGTACCTGCACTAAAGTTCCCAGAGCTGTCCCTTGCAACAACTTTAGATGCTGTGTTTGCAGATGTTGCATCGACGTTAACTGTAACCGTACCAGAGGTTCCACCACCTGTAAGAAACGACCCTGCTGTAACGCCAGTAATGTCACCTACGTTTGTTGTATATCCAGCATCATTATTAAATCCGCTGATGTTGATATTGCCCTTGGTCAGCTTTTTCTGAGCGTTTACTGAGTCAACGACTACAAAGAAATCTCCGTCACCATCTGCTGTTGACGTTGTGAGTTCGCTTAAATCTACGTTGAAAGTCGTACCAGATAGATCGAGTGCTGTGCCTGCGCTGTAGGTAGTGTTGGTGTCAGTGGAACTAATTGTACCGTCACCTGCGATTGTTATGTTAGTACCTGCCGTAAGAGCAGCAACTACATTCGCGGTATCCGTGACATCCGCACTCGCTTCAATTCCGTCTAGCTTTGTACCATCCGTTGCAACGTCACGACCATCAACAGTGCCAGACACAGCGATATTACCCGTGATGTCTACGCCTGTGCTGGTGGTGGCGAGTTTGGTGTTGCCGTTGTTATATAAGGTTACTGCGCCGCCGTTAACGGCATAAATCATGTCAGTATTACCACTTGCAGATTTAACACTGAACTCTCCTGCAAGTATTCTTAAATCGCCAGTGCCTTGATCTGAAATATAACTATTAGACCCATCATGGTAAATCTGTAGGTCAGACCCTGCGCCGAAGATGGCTTTGTCGTTGTCGCCGAAGTTGATATCTGCTGTTGTTGTCAGACCAGCAAAAGTCGGTGAAGCGGTTGTTGCAACGTCCTGACCAATCGCAATGTCATTAGCATTGACCGTAACACCTGTGCCTGCACCCGCTGCAAAGGTTGTGCCTGTAAGAGTAAGGCCGTTACCTGCTGAGTAAATCTGCGTGGCAGAAATCTGTGAGAACGTAATGTCCGTTGTCCCAAAGGTAATCGTACCTTCGGTTGTCATCACATAGGTTTCACCAGCACCTGCTGCACCTTCTTGAACAAAGAATGCATCCCCTTGACCCAAAGCATCAGGGTCTGATGGGCCATAGCTGTCCGCATCAGTCGCACGAGTAAGAACCCAGTTTGTGCTTGCAGAACCTACGTTGGTGACTGTGTATACGCCGTTATGCGCTGCGTTTGTTTGTTCATAGATAAGAACACGGTCATTCAAGACCATTGTCACGCCATCAATAACAAGTGCAGCTTGAGTCCCTGCGTTGGTAAGCGTAGCACCTACACCGCTTGTACCGTTGTCATAAGTAGCGTTGAGGTTGCCTTCCTGCTCAACACGAACAGGATCATGGTAGTGCAAACCTGCTGCTGCAATCGTGTCTACATACTGCTTCGTCGCGGCTTGCAAATTAGATGTTGGGTCTTGATTAAGAACCAAATCACCAGACCCATCGAAATATGCGGCCTTTGTGGCAGGCTGCGTGATAAATACTTCGGCAGAACCAGCAGTAAGGTTTACCGCTGATCCTGAGTTTGAACTGGCTAAGACTGTTGTTCTAGCAAGCGTTGTACCTGACGCGGTAAATGTACCAAGCCCAACTTCCCACTCACCTGTGCTACTTTCAAAGATGGCATAGTATGTTGTGTCTCCATCAGACAGTGCAGACGAAAAGGACTGAAACCCTGTGACGGCACCTGCCAAAGTTAAGGTTCCCGTGCCTGTCGTCGCAGTGGTTTCTTTTACACGATCTTTTACAACTAGAGCCATCGCAACAATCTCCTAATAGCTACAACTTAGGCGATACGGATGATTGCGTTTGAGGCATCAGCCGTTGGAAACGCAATTTGGAAATCCCCAGATGTAGAAGTTTTGTCTGCACCAAAGTCAAGAACAACAACGGTGTTTGTTGTGCCTGTGCCAGCACCTTCAGTTGTATTGTAGATCAACGCACCACGCGCAGTGATTGTCGCTGACGTGAAGGTCAGGTCATCAAAGTCTGTGTAAGCTGTCGTACCAGATGTTGCAGGGTCAACACGAGTCAATGTACCACCACCAGCAGCATAAGAACCTGAATCACCTACTTCGTCAGTCGCCGTATAATCGGTTGTAGCCGCCGTAAATGACGCATTGTTGTCATACAGTGCTAGTTTAAAGGTGTCGCCACCTGAGTTCAAAAAGTTATGTCCACCTTCAAGAAGCTCTTTCTTGAAAGAAGTACACATGTAGTTTCCAGTAAAGGCCATATTAAAGTCTCCTTATGAGTTCAGCCAGTTCGGGATGCCCCGCATCATTAAGTGCATTATACACAGTTGTGCGGTCACTGCGAATAGCTTGTCGCATATAATATGCAATCAGCTTTTCAATGTGCTTTGAGAAAGCACGGGCTTGGTCTCTAACACCCGGATGGGCATTATCGGAGACCGATATGATCTTTTGGACACACTGTTCCGCAAGTTCATCTGGGGTAAACCCACGACCCTCAGTGGTTCTGATGTCCACCAAGTTCTCATGTTGAGGTACGTCTAGGTTTATCTTAAACATTTACATCTCCACTCGTGGCTGACCATCACGATAGTCATCTCGCTTTAGTCGCCCTTCGCCAAGAACCATTAGACGCTGCATGGCTTCGCTGTACCTCTGCTGATACATGCCAAGAACATCAGGCTCGCCCTTCATAAAGATATACGCCTCGACTAATGAGCCATACAGCAATGCTTCTTCTGCGTTTTGACCAAGCCAAGAAGTACTTGAGGTGACAATAGAGGGTGGATCAAAGTAATAGTGCAATTGAACTTCATACGCAGCGTCTGGCGTAGGGCCAAGGATGAAGTGACCCGGAGATGATGTTGACTGAACATCTCCATCAAACTCTGCATAATACTTTGGAAGACCAGTCGTCGTCTTGTTCGGATATGCCTCACGAACAAAGTTAACATCCTTCGGCAGAAGGTATGTATAGTCTCCATCACCATCAATTACAGCAATAGAAAACGGAGACAGGAAGTCTGAGGGTCTTGCAAGGAACCTGTTACTAGCCGTCATGTTGGCGGTGACGTTCTTCCGCAGCTCTGGGATTAGCACAGTGCGGTGTATCTTTTCTTCAGACTGCTGAACAAACGTAGGAATCTGAGAAACGAATGTAGTCTCGTTATTCTCAGTGTAGTCCTTGATCGCCTGTACTAACTCAGAATAGTTCATTTGAACTTATCCATCTCTCATAAAGTTACCGCCACGAGTTGCTGCACCCATACCACGGCACTTGCCCCCGTATTTCATCTTCTTAGCTTTCCCACCGTAGCCCATTTTGCCAACGCCGTCTGCCGCATAGAAAGGAACCTTTTCTCCGTTCTTCTCTACCATTTTAAGGCTACCGCCAGCCTTCATAGCGACAGGTTTCTTCATCTTGCCGCCATACATCTTCTTGTCGAGCATCTCTTGCTCTTCTTTTTCCGCTCGTGGAGAGACATCCTCAAACTTCAAGCGGTTCTTACCTTTACCAAGTCTTTTGCTAGGGCCAGCCATATTACGATCCTTCCGTTGTGGTGACGGTAACTCTTCCTACAGAGCCTACCATATATTGCGCTGGATTCCCAACAGGATTCCAACCGAACAACTCTCTGCTTTCATCTTGGGATGTATCAGGTCTTGGATTCAACAACGACTGTGGGTCATTGATCTTAATACGTCCCAAGAAGTTCTGTGGTTGATCTGGGTCTACAACATCTCTGCCAATCAAAAAACCAGTCTTATGCCCGTTTCGAAACTCAGGCACGAGGTCTTTCAAAGGATAGCGAAAGCCAGTCCTATCACAGAAACCATAAGCGTATTTGCCTCTCGCGTAACTCATCCGCCACCCATCACAAAAGTATCATATGGAACAAACTTGATTGATGCTGTCTCTTCATCCTCACCAGACGCAAGCTGGAACTGGAACTCGTATTCTTGCTTCAGTGCCTGTGAGCGGCCTGCAGCTTCAGGCTTCTTCATAGAAAGATAGTAAGCCATGCCAGAAACTAGAGCCGGAACGAAACGAGGAGGAACAGTAGATACATCACCACCAATGCCAGAAGACAATCCATCAATACCCTTCAATCTATAGTAAAACAAAGTGTATGTAGTTGACGCATCAGGCACAGGCCACAGAGTTACTTTGACTTCCGTTGGGAGCCTTTGGACGTAGATTTGGGTCGGCCTACCTTGCGTGTTTTTGTTTGTTTGCTGCGCGTAGGTTGAGACACTGATCCTTTCGAGGGCGGTGTCGGTTTGACTTGTACCTGTACCTGTTCGGACTTGGTGTTCGATGAGATCAATCGTGTCCGCAGGTAATGTGTAAGTCGCTGTGCCAGCCGTAATGGATAACGTACCAGCTTCAATAGTGAAGAGATTAAGGCCACGGTTTTGCCACTCCAATGTTAAAAGGTTAAGGCTCCGACGAGCCGTTTTAAGGTCATAGCCAGAGCGCATCTCAAGACCCGCCCGTTCATAGGCTTCCTCGAAAAGTTCTGGTAGGTCTGGTGTTACTACTGCCATGATCTTGTCCTATGTAACTACACTTCTGTGTCGTTTGGTTTTCTTTGCAATCTTTTTAGGTTGAGCCACATGCTGCTTACCTGCCTTAGTGCCTTGTCGTTTTGCTCTTGTGGTAGCTGCATACTCACTGCTGCTAAGAGACTTAATAGCCGAAGAAGGTAGATACCGTTCACCAGTAGCATTAGCACCTTGGGTAGACGGTTTGCCACTTTTAGTACGCCATTTCTGCTTTGTCCAAGACTTGAGGCTTTTCTGTGACTTCTTCAGTGCCATTAATCTTTATAACCACCCCCTGCTGCCTTGTATTGCTTCGCCAACATTTGAGCCTTACGAGCTGACCACTGTCCCGGTTTGCCACCTTTGCCGCCAGCTTTAATCTTATTAAACAGACGCTTACGCATACTGGGTTTAGTATAATTACCTGCTTCATTGACCTTACTCTTGGTCTTGCCGCCTTTTCCCATGCGGCATAGTTCAAGGTCTTTCGCATCGTTCCCAGTAGGAACTTTACCACCATGACCCATCTTGTGGGCAGAATTTTTCATAATGCTACCGTCAGGCATACGATGATACCCTGATGGAACCTTGCCGCCAGCAGCCATACCTCTGTATCCGTTGGCGTAAGCCGCACGTTGCTGACGCTCCGCACCTGCACGGGTAGGGTAAACCTTACCTGAGCTTCCGAACTTATAACCACCTTTTACTTTTTTAACTGGCATTCTGTTTCCCGTTAGCTGACTACCCATCTGTGCGCGAGAGATGGTCATGAACCCTTCTTCCACTTAGTTGAGCTAGACTTTGTCTTACTTGGCGACCACTTAACTTTATCGGCCCAATAAGCTGCAGACATCTTGCCCTTGCTGATGTTCTTTGCGTGACGAGATTTAAAGGCTTTGCGCTGCCCTACAGTCTGATTTGTCTTCACACCTTGTTGTCCAAAGCGGATAGTCTTAACCTTATCACCTTGTTTAGCCACAACGATGTGTGACTTGGTGGGGTGATTCGGTGTGCGTTTGGGTTTGTTGTATCCACTAACCCCTGCACGTTCTAAGCGACTATCTTTCTTTTTCTTTTCAGGCATTACAGAGTATCCCCATTTTTAATGTAGATGATCTCAAAAGCCGCAGATATGTCAAAGGTAACACTTGCTGAAGACGAAACAGCCCGTACTTCTATGTCCGTTTTTTCAGTAAATTTTACCGGAACAATCAAGGTGTTTTCGATGTGCATCCCCGTTGTAAGAGACTTAACATCTTTACTCTGAAACACCTCTCCAAACGGTCTAGCTACCAATGTCAATTTACACACGGCAGGTGTATTAGATGTCGTACCGTTGGAAACATCGTACTGCATCAGATAACCTGTATAGCCTGCGGGTACAGTCCACAACGCCATTAAAGTCTGGTTTGTACCGTCACCGTTAATGGTGGCGTAAATGTTGGCAGGGACACCCGTAGTTACAGTTCCCGTGCCTGCATATATTATACCAGCGTTAGAACCGCCAGAACCTGCGGATCGCACAATCATCCGATTTATACGAAGATAAGACTGTGTGCTATTTACCGCAGTTTGTCCGTTTAAGGTAACCACCTCATTGATTTCATTGTAGTCACCATCCAAGCCAAACAATTCAACAGTTCTGGCCCCTGTCCCTGCCGATGTATCATTGGCAGAACTACTTGAAACCTTTAAAACAGAGGCCGCAGACAAGTATGAGTATAAACCGCCTTGTTGCCATATGGTTTCTGTTACATTTGCAACTACCGCATTGTTACCAAACTTGTAAACTGACTCGTGATAAGCAACCTGCCCACGAGCAACTTGAAGCTCAAACGGCTCGCTAGTACCGACCCTAGATATAGAACTTACTTCACGAGCCATGAGAACCTCTTAATTATAGAACACCGTCATAGCGGTGATGTTTGTGAATGCAGAAACATAGATGTCGCTGACACGAATGCCGTCAGACGGAATGTTTACTGAGTGAGAGTCAGACGCGATAAAGTCCAAATCAAGAACTGTAGCACCGCCATTCCCATCTTTGATAGTTAAGCGAGGCGCACCAGTTGTTGTTAGAACCTGTATCTGACGAATACGCGCAGGGCCAACACCCGCTGACCCCGTAGCCGTTAAGCGTTTGGATTGTACATCAGAGCGCATACGTTAGTCCTTTTTCTTTGGCGGACGACCACGCTTCTTTTTAACAGGCTTTTCTTCCCATGCCTCATTTACATCAGGAGTAGAAGGATCATCTGCTTTCAGCGTACCGTCTTCATTACGAGCGCGAACCTTTGTAGTCTTTAGTGGATTGCCATCTGGATCAAGACCACGAGCTGCTAACTCTTCAACACTGGGAGGCTTAAACCTACTCATCGGTCACCCCCTTATGCTGCTGCGATTGTGCCGCCTGTGTCAGAACGCTTCCAGTTTGTTCCGTCAGAGAAAGCCAAAATTGCTGAACCTGCTGCACCGTTTGATACATAGATCAATGTGCCTGCGCCTGCATCAGAAGCAGATGGTGCGCTCGCAACAGTGTATGTAGGAACTTTGATGTCGCCAACGAAACCATTAGTAGATGTCACTGGGCCTGAGAATGTAGTTGAAGCCATATTAATACCCTTTGCACAAGGTTTTGCCTAGCAGTCTGTGCAACGTCAGGTGGGGCGGAATCCTGTCTGCAAGGCTAATGTTGCCCCAAACGCAGAATAGCATACTCCAGAAAAAAAGAAAGGGCTGCGTTAACAGCCCCCTCTAAAAGTTCAATTGAACTTATGCAGCACCCGGTGAACCGTAGATACCTAGTGGGTCAGATACGCCGAATGAGTAACGCTCACGCGCTTTGTAGCGCACGTTACCTGTGTCGAAGTCACCGTCCATAGATGTCGCCATAGCTGTACGCACAAAGTGCTTCATGCCGTTTGGAACATCTGTAGTGATGAAGAACGCATCTGTGTCAGTTAGGTAGTGGTTGACACGGTAGCCTTCAGGGATCGAACCATTCGAACGCAATGCGTTGATGTCGTTATCCGCTGTACCTGTGCGTAGTTCTGTTTGTAGCAAACGAGTCGCCACGAACATAAGCGCAGGTGGAACGATCAACTTGCGTGGGCGAGCTGCAATCAATAGGCCACGTTCGTCAGTGAACGCTGCGATATCGATAACCGCTTGCTCAAGCGATGTTTCGTTCAAGTCGGCTGCGACTGCTGGACGGTTAGAGTTTGTACCGCCTTCAGTAGTTGGGTGATCTGTTGCAAACAAGAATGAACCGTCACCTGAAGTGAAAGTGTCAAAACCTGTGTTCAACAAAGAAGCCGCTTTTACCTGCTTTGTGTACGCCATAGCACGAGCTAGTGCTTTGGTGTAGCGAGCAGATAGTGAATCGTACAAGTTGTCTTCCATCGCTTCTTCAGTGATAGAGAAGCCCATTGCAACCGTTTCGTGGTTGTAGCGAGCTGTGAACGATTCTTGTGCATTGTCGTATGAAATAGCTTGGCCTTCAGCTTTCACTGGGGCTGCGCCAAATCCTGACAATTTGACTTCTTCCTCAAAGCTACGCTCTGAGTTTTCAGTTTCGTAAATCTCTGCATGCTCGTTCTCGTACTTGTCGTACTCAAGACCGAATAGAGCATTCAGACCGGGTAGTAGCTCTTTAAGGAGCTGGGCGCGTGAAATAGCCATAGTCTAATCTCCTTATAAGCCAGTATTGTTTGTCATCTGGTGTGCGCCCGGATTGAACTTAACAAGTACATCTGGGAACGCATCACTTGCAGGTGACACATGAGCAACGATGCGGAATGCAGCCGCTGCTGTTTTTACAGTCGCATCCAATGCAGATGTAGAGTTACCATAGGCTGTGTCGCCTGTTGAGGTAGTCTGTGCCGCTGCAAAGAATGTGTTTGCACCAATTACGGTTTGCGCTCCTGCACCATCAAGCTGCGCTTGGAATAGTACGTTTGGATCGTCAACCACGTAGGCTTTAATCGCACCACCATTAGATGTGCCTGATGGATAGTACTGAGCCTGAACTGTTTGGCCTGAAGAGTTTACATATTCACAACCTACGAAAACGCCAATTGCGCCAACGCCTGTTGTGCCTGAAATGCTGTTCGTGGTCAGGTCTGCACCTGTACCAGTTGCCAGCGCGATATACCCATCGGCCCCGATGATGACAGCTTGCCCATAAAATAGGTTAGTTGCTTCACCTGCAGGATCGATGAGATACTGGGACGTTGCCCCAGCGTATGGCTTACCATCCGCACTGCGGACTGGACGTAGGCCATAAGGAGCTGCTGTAGTAGCCATAGCTCTATTTCCTCACAATCTGAGTTTCAACCAAAGCAAGCTCCCCCGAAAGGTTACTTGCCAAACGATGATCGTGTGCTTCGCTCTGGATTCAGAACGGGCATACGAGGGTCTGAGTTGCGCAAGTAGCTGTTATCAACAGCCTGCATCTGGCTTTTGGCCTGACGATTCTGTTCATCACGTCTAGCTTGCACGTTTTCGGTTGAGTTCTGACAAAGCAATAACCCACCGACCTCAATATTGTCTGTAAATCGAGAATCGATATCAGACACAACTTGAAGGTTTGGATGATCTTCTGCACGAACAGGTGTCCATCCCTCACGAAATCTAGAAGAAACATTCGTGTTGTCACTCTGTCCAAGTGTTGATGTGCGAATCCAACGATATTCAATACCGGGTCTGGGTTCGGGGACAGGTAACATCGAAGGTCTCGACCATGACACCTTGCGTTGATCCGCTTCGCGGGTCTCTGTAGTGCGTGAGTTTCGGTTCGACATTATTTCATATCCTTCATTAATTGCGCCGCATATTGTTCATTTGACAGACCAAGCCGCTTGGCGAGAGCGACCTGCGTTGAGGTCAGTTGCACTTTGCGTGGTTTTTTGCCACTTCGAGCGGCAGGGGCAACCACGTTGCCAGCTTGACGTTGGGGTGCAGATTCCTCAATTACAGGCCCATCATCAAACTTATCTGGGAACACGCGGCGAACCGCGTTGTCAATTTGATTGTAATACTCTTCGCTTCTCGGATCAACACCGTTTCTAACGAGCTTCTCGTGTAGTCCGTAAGCGTACCCTGTCATTTCAGGGTCTTTCTCGAACCAATCGTTCTTTGCAGCCCAGTCCAACGCACGTTGATCTGGCTTTGGTGGCTGTGGTGTTTGCTGCTGATACTGCGGCTGTGCTACAGGCTGCTCTCGGCGAGGCTGCGGCTTGTAGTTTTCGTATCGAATCTTTTCGTTTTGCAGTATTGTTAGCTTTTCCTGTGCCTCAATCAAAGCATCAGGATCGCCAGACTCGTAAGCAGCTTTGTACGCAGCCTTTGCCTTATCAAGCTCTGCAGCTACGCGACCTTTGGCTTGATTAACAAGAACACCTTCGCCTTCTTCCAAGGTCTTACGAAGTTTCTCGTTTTCTTGCTGTATCTGCTGTGCGTACTTTAAGGCTTCTTCCTGAAGACGCGCTGCTTCTTCTTTCGCACGGCGTTCTTCATGGTACTCAAATTTAAGTTGTTTGATGCGCTTTTGTACACCCTCGCTATACTTCTCAACTTCATCATCACTAGGAACTTGTGGTTCAGCGTTTTCGGCACGGCGAGGCTTACCTTTGTCTTCGTCAGGCGTGTCGTCTACAACTTCAATCTCGAAACCGTCATCATCGTCTTCAGTGGCTATCGGACTTCCTTGAGCCTTTTCAATAGCTTCTGCGACTGTTTCTTCTTCGAACTCTTGTTCTTCTGCTAAATTATTCATGCTCTTGCGTACCCCCGTGGATCATCGACTACTGCTTCTACAGTGTCGTCGTTAATAAGTCTGAACTCTTTTCCATGAATCTTGAATCGAGTGCCTGAATAGGATCGAAAGATTACAAAGTCACCTTCTTTACAGAAAGCCCCATTTGGAAATTTTGATTCATCTGCATACGCATCTGGGCCTAATGCCATTACAAAACCAATAATAGATGCTGTTTCTTCTGCAGATTTAAGACCGTCTGGCATAATAACCCCACCTTCGGTCTTGTCACTCATTTCTGGTACGCCAATAAGGATTTTGTATCCTTGTGGTTTAGGTAGTTTAGAGGCTACCTTGTCCTCTGTTTCCTTGTTTGCAGTATACATACTTTACCTTGCAGTGATTATAGGTTCACAGATACCTTGCGTGGACTATCCACGAAGTTCTCCCAAGTTAGAGATTACCTGAAAAGATGTTATTGTTCAATATATCTCTTCTCAAGTTCGCTTAGGTCTTGTTTTACAAACTGAAGTGCCTCGTTTCTCCCTACGATACGATTATACATCGCCATGTCTTCAGCTTGCCCTGACGCGAGAAAGTTCTTTATATCTTCCTCATACTCATCGATCTTCCGCTTTAACAGCGTGAAAATGTCATCCATCTCCCTTCGTCAACTCCTTCGCTATTTCAATACCAAGTCTTGCGCCTTCTTTCTGGTCTTCACGTTGTGATTTGTCCAGATCGGTGGCAAGTTTCACACCAAGACGCGCCCCTTCGCGTTGGTTCTCGGCGGAAATACGTTCTGCATCAAGCTGTAGTTTAGCTGTATCCATTTGGATTTTATGCTGCAACTCTTGCTGTTTCATCTGCAATTCCATCTGCTGCATTTGGACAACTGGGTCTTGCTGCTGTTGTTGGATTTGCTGCTGTTGCGCTTCCATCTGGTCTTTCTGAAGTAGCTTTTCTGCGGCATCTTTTGCCAAGCGAGAGACTTCTATTTCAATATCTTCTGGTAGCGGTTGATCTTCATTTGGCATTTCTACGCCAAGCATCTTCTCAATCTCACGGCGGTACTGGAACGCAACGTGTTCTGTAACGTGTGCTGCCATAGCCTGACCAATCGCTTGTGCGAACGGTGATTGACCAACCAGCTCTCGCATCTTCGGGTCTTGCATTGCAGCCATATGGACTGCGATATGCGCCTCGTGGTCTTGGTACTTGAAGGCTTTGACTGGCTCTTGTTTCAAGAGCATCATGTTCTCAGTCACAGGATCAGCAGGTTTGATATCTTCTGGTAGTTTGATGATGTCATCTGCGTCTTGAATACCAAGAACTTCTAGCATTTGACGATGCAGCTTACCCATATCATACAACTGGGGGGCTTGTTGGGATAGCTGCAACGCCGCTTGATACTGCATGATTCTTTGGGACATGGTTGCAGCATTAGGATCGGAAACAGGAATTACGTCCACACGAGCGTCAAAATCACGTTGACGATCAAAGTCACCGTCCATCTCGTATGCGTATTCGGCTGGCATATAGTCACGGATGATACGTGCTAGTAATCGTAACTCGTTTTTCATGGATGCATGCATACGTGCCTGCACACCACTCATCACCTTCATAGATCGCTCCATTAGGGCTAAAGTCGTACCCACAGGTGCCTGTGAGTTCATGTCGCCTACTTGGATGTCCGCAACTGAGCCAATACGTCTGCCCTCTTCGACAATGTTTCCAAGTAACGAGTAGAGTACGCCTGACGGCTCCTTATAAGGGATGAACGTAATCGAATCACGTATAGCCCCACCCGGAACATCCACATCCCTGAACTCGCCCGGCATAAGAGGCGTGTCATCACCCTTGATGCGGAGACCACGAGCTTTAAGACCTGCTGGCAAATTAGATAATGTACCAGCATCAATGAGCTGACGCAGTATTGAAGTCGCAGACTTAGCCAATCCCCCGATAAGGTGGATAAGTCCCGTTCCATAGAAGCCAAGTCCCGGCAAATATTTGTAATGAACGAAGTGGAGTCGTTTCTTTTTCTTTGCGTCATCTTCATACCAATTCCGTCTGATTGCTAAAATCTCACGGGAAGTCTTGTCGATAGTGATGACGTAAGGACGTGCAATACCGTCTGGATCGTCAAACTCTTCTGGCATGTTCATGGTGACATGCATCTCAAGGATTGTATGCCGATCATCATCTTCTATGACTGCATGCTCCCCATCAAGCTCGTCATATTTTTCTTGGATGTCTGAGAAATCTGGTTCTGGGTCTGGTAAGTCCACGTCACGGTAGAACCCTGCAACCTGTAGCTCTAGTATCTCGTTAGAGGTCTTCTTCATTATGTGCGTGTACCGTGGGCAAGACGCAAGGTCTGACGCACCATAGGACGCAACGAAGTCTTCCGCTGGGACAAACATAGCCACAGGGCGATCTTCTAGTGGATCATAGTAAACTTTCTTAAACGCTGAACCCGCAAGAGGTAGCTTGAACAACATCTGCTCAGTCTCGTCGCGGTATTCTGTCATTTCTTCAGTCAGAAGATAGTTCATCTCTGTCTGGATTCTGTCAGCCTGATCCATCTTTTCAGGAGTCAATTTACCCATGATCTTCGTGCGTACAGGGCCAGATGCAGGAAACAACTCTCCCATTGCCTGCGCTTGGAATCGAACAACTGCTTCGGTTAGGACTGGATGGAATACACCAGAAGCACCCTGCCACGGCTGGCTGCGCTCTTCAATCTTCATACCCAGCAGATCAAGACCTTTGACGTAGGCTCTCGCCCAATCCTGTCGAGATTCACGATCAGACTCAAAATCACCTACAAGCTCAGATGCCATAGACTGCAGAATAGCTTCATCGATGAAATCGGCTAGGTTAGCATCGTGTTCAGGGCCAATAAGCTCTTCAGTCAAGCTACCTTCAAAGTCAATTATCATCCCACCGTCGTCAGTACCAATGGACACGGCATCGGGATTGACAATCTCTACTTCAATCTCTTGTGCGTCTGTGCCTTCGATGTCTAAGTCTGATGGCTCCATCTGTTTCTCGACAGCCATTACAGTCTCCTAAATGTGTACACAAAGCCATAGTAGCAGAAAGTACTACAGCACGTCTAGTGGCGAGGCAGACCCATTTGGTGGGGAGGAGCTGCCTCGCCTTGAGACGCTAAAGGGAGAGTTGCGCCTCATCCCGTAGTATAACGAGAAAAAAGAGGTCATAAAGACCTCTTAGTTCAGGGAGGAGCATAAAAATGAAACGAATCCATCTTACATGCCCCATCGTACCACAAACACGTGTTGAATCAAAACGCTATTTTGTGTAAAGTTGTCTGAGAGCAGTGAGGTGTATTCATGGAAATGGCAAGTTATATAGATTTGCTTATCGGTCTTATAATCGCCATAGGTGGGTGGTGGTGTAAGCAACAACACGACGAATTAAAACGTGTGACTGTTCTACTAAACCGTACTCGTGAGGAAGTTGCCAAAGAGTATGTATCTGTAGCCCGACAACAATCCGACATGGATCGTGTCATTGACCGTCTTGACCGTTTAGAAGGGAAACTGGATAGACTCATAGAAAGATAGGTTATGGCTATCTTAGAGACTATTGCCGCCGCCAACGCGGCCTACTCGGTGATAAAAACTTGCATCTCTAACGGCAAAGAGACTGCAGACCTTATGTCTAATGTTGGTAAATTCCTCACAGCAGAGGAAGACCTCAAGGAAGCCGTACAGAAAAAGAAGAACAGTCCTTTCACAGCTATCGCTGGTGGCTCTGAAGGCGACTGGGAAGAGTTTCAACAGCTCGAAAAAATCAGAGAACAGCGCAAAGAACTCGAATCTTATATCCGTTTGTATGGAAGACCTGGCCAATGGGATAGGTGGATACAGTGGCAAGCCGAAGCTAGGAAGCAAAGAGCCGCTGCAAGACGCGCTGCAGAGCAAAAACGCGAAGAACAGATGGAAGCACTAGCGACTGCGGCGGGTATAGGCATGGCTGTGCTTATCGTTGTGCTAGGAATCTACTACCTTGGTTCGTATCTTGGAAAATGGTAACCGTTGGGCTGCGTACAGTGATACAGGACAACTTCTTATCCTGTGTAGCGATAGACGAATATGCGAAGCCTACGTTAATAGTATTCTCTCTTCCGGTAGTAAGGAGCCTCGTCGTCCCACTCGTCAGTCGGAAGACGAATAAACCCGCCCTGACGGAACCTCAGTAGTGCCATCACAGTGCTATCAACCAAGTCATCGTTAGACATGAACGGAAACCCAGCGATCTCCTCAACTAGCTCGTCTGCCCAGCGGGTAGCTGGCACCCACGCCATGCCCGATGCAATGATATCTGCCACAGAATTAAGCCTTGCGAGCTTGTCACCTGTCCCACGGTGGGGTGTATACTCCTGTACGGGTAGCCCCATACGCCGCATTTCCTGATATATAGCCGTTCCGGCGGACTTTTTCTCCACAATGAACGCATCTGGCTCCCATTTGCGGTACTCGTCCATACACATTGCCTTTAATTCGGGAAATTCTAGGCGTTCTTTGATAGAATCCAGCAAAATTAGGTGATGAGCGTTCTCATCCTCGTTAAAATACACGCCCCACGTGGTAAGTGCGGTGAAATCGGCACGGTTATGCTTCTCTGCGGCTGCGTCGAGGGACATAATTACGTATTCTACGGGCGGAGGGTTGTCGTGGGGCCATATTCCCCACCATTCTCGCTTGATTATGGACGCTTCTTCGGCTGTAGGCTGCTGTTGGTACTGCGCATTCCACTGAAACGCAGGCATAGAGGCTTTTGTACGCTCTAGAGCAGCCAAATCAAAGAACTCAGGCCACAAGGGCTTCTTTATTGGCTTCCCATTCTCGTCATCTGCGTCGAGAATCGCAGGGAACTCCACGATCTCGTACTGGTCAGCCAGCTCGTTCTTGACCATGTCGTTAGTTACGCGCCCTGTCAGGTCGTCCATGTGCCATCTGGTCTGCACGATAGCCACACGCCCACCGGGCATTAGTCGAGTACGCGCTCCGAATGTGAACCATTCATATGCTTTTTCAAAAACTGAAAAGTTGCCGTTGATGATATCTTGCTCGGAGTGTGGGTCATCCACAAGAAGCAAATCAGCACCACGCCCAGCCAGTGCAGAGCCGACACCACATGCGAAGTATTCACCCCCAAAGTTCGTATTCCATCTACCAGCCGATTTACTGTCCACCGCGAGTGATACATCTGGAAATATCTCCTTATAGTCATCCACGTCTATCAGGTTACGCACCTTCCGTCCGAAGTCTACCGCGAGGTCTGTGGTGTGGGACACCATCATCACCTTCTTTGTCGGGTTTCTCCCAAGGAACCACGCTGGGTAGAATATAGACACGAGCTGCGATTTGCCGTGACGTGGGGGTATGTTGACGCACACACGGTCTGCTGACCCGTCCTCTAGCGCCATCAACTTGTTTGCTAGTATCCGGTGGTGCCTACCCACCTTGTAGTCAGGCTGCATCCGCTTACAGAACTCTATCAGGTCATCATGCGCAGACTTGTTAGCATTTCTCGTGGAGAGTTCTCCGACAATCTTGTCGATCTCGTCCAGCTCTTCAGGGCTGAATGAGTCCAAGTTGTCCAGCATGTGCTGGATGTCAGCCTCTGAGAAATCCATGTCCTTAGCGAGGACAGCCAAGTCACTCATCGTCTAACCCTAATTCTTTATCCACATCTATAGATGTGCCGTCTATCACGATGGCTTCTTCTACTGGTTCGGGATTTACAAGCCGTGTCAGCTTCTCCCGCAGTCTATCCTTCAGGTCGTCTGTCGTCTGGTGTGTTATTGTCACCTCTGACTTCTCTGCGAACAAACCCACGTCACTGATCTTACCCAGCAGCTCCAACGCCCGTATGCGTATCCGTGGATCAGGGTTCTCAGTCTCTTCGATCAGCTTATTAGTGACAAGATGTCGCACCTGTGTCGCTGACTTGACCACGGAGTGTCCGAAGTCCTTGAGTATCCTGTCCGTCATCAGCAGTGTTGCAGGAGTCAAGTTAGCCACCCGTTTCGGTGTAGCTGCTTTAGATGTTTTGTCAGGGTTCTCTGCGTAAGATACGGCAAGTGCAGCCGCAACATCTTTGTCCTCTGCATTCGCTTCTATCTCCAAGCCCTTCTCATGTAGATATCTCGCGGTCTCTGCAGCGGCACCAGCCTTTACGGCAAGGTCTTTGATCTTTGGAGCGGGGCGCATCTTGACCCCTTTCTCCGGTTCTATGTGTATTGCCATGTTACCCACCTTGTTTGTCTTATTATAAAAAATTTTTCGCATATATCAATCTGGGACTCCTATGCCAATTTTTGAATATGAAGGGGGTGGGGGTACTTAGCGCGCCGAAAAGGGGTGGGGGGTGTCTTAAAAAACCCGGGATATTTATGGGCTTAGGGAAATATTTTGGGCTAACGTATTGATTTTGTTAGGTTATATTGTTCGCAATTTGACGGAAACGAAAATTTTTGTGCAAATCTTTA
>Ga0208645_1000612_pt1 | contig 36419 bp, 56 predicted proteins | sample VirMetDEL_Sep_01_FD_184519 | JGI IMG/M metagenome (GOLD analysis project Ga0208645, IMG submission 184519) | Aqueous microbial communities from the Delaware River and Bay under freshwater to marine salinity gradient to study organic matter... | ecosystem: Environmental > Aquatic > Marine >... | reverse complement strand
TTGCTGAAGACTTAAAGGTGGAGATACCAGAGGGGCAAGAAAAAAGAGTTATCGAGGGACTTGCAAAACGGCACGGGTGGAAACCTTTTGTGCAAAATGAGCAAGGCGAAATCTTGCCAAACTCGCTTACTAAAAAAGATTTTGCAAACGAAGTACTAAAAAGTTTTGTTTTGCAATCGGTGGCTGATTATGAAGGTGAATTGGCTGCTAAGGCTGCGAAACAAAGAGCTTTCAATTTAGCAGCAAAAGAAATTTTTTCTGATGAGTAGATGATGGATGTGCCGGTCTCAACTTTAAAAGATTTTGTAAGCTTGGGGCTAGTTCTGGGCACTTGCGTTTGGAGCGTTGCAAAGATTCGTGGGACGATTGAAACCGTAAAGATGACGGCGGAGTCAACCGCTAAACTTTTGGGAAAAGACATCCAGCATCTAACTTTAGCAATTGCCGAATTTAAGCAAGAAATTATCAATTTAAAAAAGGATGCTTTGGATTTAGACAGGCGCTTGCAGCGCTTGGAGATTGAGAAAGGTGTAGAACAGTGAGCTTGCTATTACTCCTAAGAGGAGCAAAGGATACAGGCGCAGGCGCTGTAGTTACCCCACAGCCATCAAAAGGGGGAGTTTACTACAAAGGCATCCTTTCAAACATTTGGCCACTTGAAGCTTTTCAGCAAAATAAGAAGAAAGCCAAAAAAGTAAGAAAGCTTGCCGAGCAAGTTGTGGAGGCTCCAAAAGAGACTCAGCCTGTAATCATAAAGGCTATTGAAGCAAATCCAGAGCTCTTCTTGGCATTAGATCCTGAGCTTTTAAAAGAGATTCCAGATGATACAGCAAATATTCTGGAGCTCATCGAGGCATTAAATCAGCTTATTGAGATAAGGGCTGAAGAGGTAAGGCAGGAGCTTTATAAGGAGGCCCAGAGAGAGGCTTTTAGGCGCTATATCTTACAGCAAGCCCTTCTTGAAGCAGAGAGAAAAGCCCAGATTCAGAGGCAAGATGAGGAGCTTCTTTTGCTTCTTTTGCATGAACTGAACTGAAGCGAGACGGCGGCTCTCCTTATGCTGTAAAATACAGCCCATGAAGAAAAAATTTAACTATGAGTTAAACATTCTCTTTATCGGCAGGACGATAAGAGAGCAGGGATTTGCCATTGATGAGGCAGTGGATCATGGAAATAATCTTTTTGTAAGGATTTGCAGCCCGAAGGCTCCAGATGAGTCCCTGGGAGTTGTCTCTATCCCAAAAAGCGTATTTGAGCTTGATGAGCTATCAGCCAGAAGAGAAATCAAGCAAATCATTAAGGATACATGCAAGAAATCAATTACCTATCTCAAGACAGGGACTCATGGCTAGGAAAGTTTATATATTTGATAAAGAAACTCAGAAGATGGTGGATGTGGAAGAGTACAGGCCCAGATCCAGAGATTCTTTTCATTCCGTTATTGAAGATACCATGGAGCCAGCAATTCATCCTTGCACAGGAGAGATGATTGATAGCAAGCGAAAATTTCGCAAAATCACAAGGGAGCATGGCTGTGAAGAGGTAGGAAATGAGCGTCTTGATTACTACAAAGGCGCTAACATGCCAGATCCAAAGATTGAAAGAGAGAGAAGAGTGGAAGCTATTAACCGGGCTTTTGAGGAAGCCAAATGGAAGTAGAGGAAACTGAAGAGATAGAAGAGTTTGCAGAAGAAATTGAGGAAGATGCTGAAGAGGTAGAAGAAGAAGGAAGCCTAAGAGACAGCATCGAGGCTGCTTATGATGAGGCGATAGATGAGCCTGAAGAGGAGCAAGAAGCAGCAGAAACAGATTTTCCAGAGGAAGGGAGTGAAACCCCAGAGCAGCCTGAAGAGGTCGCCGGGGCTATTGAATTTCCTTCATATTGGGATGCCGAGACGAAAGAGCAGATGGCTAAGATGCCAACTGAGTTCCAGAAATGGGCTACTCAGTTCAGCAAATCCCAGCAAGACTCTTTCCATCGGACTAAAAGACAACTCTCTGAGGAAGTTCAGAGGGTACAAAGAAACTTTGGTGATTTGGTAGAAACCATAAAGCCCTATGAGGAATCAATCAGGGCAGCAGGAGAGACACCACACCAGAGAATCGGGCAACTGCTAGAACTTGATCGTTCTCTCTTTGAAGGCTCAAAAGAGACCGCTAGACAAACAATACTGCAGCTATGCCAAGACGCAGAAGTAACGCCTCAAGAGCTTTTCGGAGGTTATGGTGGGCAGTACCAAAACGGTGCAGCTTACTCAGATCCAAAAGTTCAGGAGTTACAGGCAGAAGTGCAGCAGCTAAGGCAGCAAGCACAGCAGCAGAGTGAATACGTTAAGCAGCAACAGCAGCGAGAGCAGCAGGCCCAGATTGAGCAGATAAATGGCACAATCCAAGCCTTTGCCTCTGAGACAGATGAGAATGGAAGCCCATTGCGGCCTTTCTTTGAAGATGTCCAAGAGCAGCTTGTTCCGTTAGTTGCAGGCATAAAGAATGCAAATCCTGAGATGCCCCATGTGGAAGTGCTGGCGCAGGCTTATGATATTGCAGTTTCACGAAATCCTGATGTGCAAGCAAAATTGCAAGCTAAGGCTCAAAAAGATGAGCAGCTAAGAAAGGCAAGAGAGGCAAAAGCGAAAGCCTCAAAAGCAAGAAAAGCAGGCTCATCAGTTAAGGGATCTCCTGGCTCACTGAAACCTAAAACTCCTGACTCTATTCGAGATGCGCTTGAGGCAGCATTTGGTGAATAAATTAAGGAGTAAAAAATGGCAAGTCCAAATTACAGCGACATCGTTTCGACGACGTTGCGCCACAGGACTCCAAAGCTTGTTGATAACGTCACTGCAAACAATGCTCTTCTCGCTCGATTAAAGAGCCGAGGAAAGTTGCGTCTTGTTGGTGGTGGTCAAGAGATTGTGGAGCCTTTGGCTTATCAAGAAAACCAGACATACAAGAGATACTCAGGGTATGAAACCCTTGATATTTCTCCGTCTGATGTAATCACAGCAGCAAAATATGATTGGAAGCAGGTGGCAGTAGCTGTTACAGCCTCTGGTCTTGAATTGCTGCAAAACTCAGGGAAAGAGCAAATCATTGATCTTCTGGAAGGAAGGATTGAGGTTGCTGAAAACACCCTGATGAACAAGATGAGTGAAGATATTTACTCTGATGGTACAGCTACCAATCAGATTAATGGCCTTCAAGCTCTTGTAGCAGATACAAACACCAACGAAGTGGGCGGTATTGATGGAAATACTTGGTCTTTCTGGCGTAACTACGTTCGGGAAGCAGCAGGGACGCTTTCAGCTTCTACTGTTCAGGGAGAATTCAATGATGTGTATGTAAACATCACTCGGGGTGCTGATCATCCTGATCTGATTGTTTGTGATAACAACATCTTCAAATTTTACCTTGCTTCACTTCAGGACATTCAGCGTATTCAAGATCCGAATCTCGGACAGCTTGGATTCCAGACTCTGAAGTTCATGCAGGCTGATGTGGTGCTTGATGGAGGTTATGGTGGGTCAGCTCCAGCTACTCATGCTTACTTCCTCAATACTAAGTATCTGCGCTTTACTTCTCACAGAGATAGAAACTTTGTTCCTATCGGTGATGAGCGTGAGCCAGTTAACCAGGACGCAATGATCAAGTTGATCGGATGGGCAGGAAACCTTTGCTGCTCTAACCGATTCTTGCAGGGCGTTCTTAAAGACGCTTCGGCTTAATTAGAGGGAGGATAAAATGGCAGAACATTTCGTTACACCCTCAGCAGGGATTGACCTTGATGCAACAAGCACAACTAAAGAGTTTGCTCTTGGTGCTATTGTAACCGGCACAGATAGCTCAGGAAGCTATGCAGCTGAGTACAAGTACGTAAAGGCAAGCGCAGCAATCGCTCAGTACGCTGTTGTCAAAATTGACGACGACGGAACAGCAGCAGAGCTAGACACTACTACTTCAGGCGTAGAGCCTACAGCAGTGGGTGTTGCTCAGGTTGCTTTTGCTCAAGATGAGTATGGTTGGGTTGTTGTTTCAGGAAATGGAACAGTTCAAGCGATTAGTGGAGGATCAGCAGCAGCGGATGTTGCAATTTACACCACCACTACCGCTGGGCATGTTGATGACGTTTCCAGTAACTCAGATAAGATTCTGGGTCTGAAACTCACTTCAGCAGAGTCAGGTGGTGTGGCTACGTTTTACGCAGCTACTCGCATGACAACTAACTAAAAGTAGTTTGGGGGGTGGGGCGCTCGTACAGGCTCCATCTCCCTTTTTTGAAGCCAGAACATGCAAGAGCTACTTGAAGATCAAGATGTAATCCTCTTTGGGGGCTCTGAGCGGTATACCCTCCCCAATATTCACGGCGCTTTCGTTGTTAGAATCAATAATCATCATCTCTGGCAAGAAGATCCAAAGAGATGCCCTGGGGGGTATAAGTACACAGACTGCGTTTATCATGGCGCTGGAATAGGTGGCTTGCAGGCTATGTTTATGAACAGGCCACCAACAAATTTAAGGCTTCTCTGTCAAAATGCTGGAGGGGCTTACAGAGACTCAATGAGGGCATGGGCAAAGCTTAAAGGCATTGAGTATTTTGCTTATGGAAACCTTGATGCACCCCGGCACAAGATAGGCTTAGATCCAGCAGTATATGAGGACACTTTTAAGCCTCTTACAGATGTCTGCTCTCATCCATTTACAGGCGTTCTAGCAGCTTTTCACCTTTTACAATTTCCCATTAAGAGCTTGTACCTTTCAGGATTCAGTTTTTATTCAGGAAGAGATGATACAATAAAAAATGGGAAAAGAGGTGAGCATGACATTGAGCAAAACAAGCAGGCAATGAGGAATGTACTTGATGATGAAAGAGCAAAGCCAGATGCAATCTTACTCGAAAACTTATGATGAGCTTTACAGCTTAGGATACCACTCAGATCCTGATTACTCTCATTCTTATGGGGTAATTGAGCTTATGTTTCGGGAGCTTGAGTTTGATACTGTGCTTGATGTTGGAGCTTCTGTAGGGGCAGCAGTTTCAGCGATAAATGCAAGAGGAAAGCAGGCTTTAGGGCTTGAAGCTTCTCTTGTTGCAGTAAATAAGGCAAAGCAGATTGATCCTTTAAAGAGGCCAGTTCTCTGGGGAAAGGCTACAAAACTGCCATTTCCTTCTAAAGATTTTGACATAGTTATGAGCACAGATGTTTTTGAGCATTTGAAGCCTGAAGATGTAGAGCAGGCAATTGCTGAATGTCAGAGAGTAGCTAGAAAGTACATAGTCATGAAAATAGCATCTCTTCCCGAGCAAGCAGGCTGGGGCAAAAAGGTAGGAGTTGACGATCTCCATCTTACTCAGCAGCCAATATTTTGGTGGAAAGATAAGTTTTTGAGGATGGGTGATGAGATAGTTTTTGAGAATAAAGATTCGTTTGTAATTAAACTGAGGAAAGAAGAATGCACTTACACAACACCAGAAACATTGAGTTAGAAGATCCATCTGTTATGGAATATGGAGGGGTTTCAGCTGTAAAGAAAAAGGCAGCCAATCATGTCCGTTTTTATAGGGATGCTAAGCAAGACAGGGCAGCCTCTGAGAAAGAAGGAAGGCCCATCTATAAAGATGTTGAGATGGTTGAAATCTTCGCTCAGGGGGGAAATACGACCGTTAAAAAGGAAGTAACTGATGAGCTCAGGGAGCGTTATTCTGTGCAATATGAGGCATGGAAAAAGGGGCAGGAGCAGGCTGTTGAGGGCTTACCTCTTGAGAAATGGCCTCATAAGCTTATGACTCCAGCTATGATTTATAATCTCAAGCACTATCGAGTTTATTCTGTGGAGCAGCTTGCAGATTTAACAGATGGGACGATACAGAAGATTGGCCCTGGTGGTATGATGCTAAGGCAAGATGCTCAAGAATATCTTGAAAACGCCTCTGGCATTGAGCCATTGAGGGAAGAGAATAAGGAGTTGAAAGCTAGGCTTTCTGCGCTTGAATCGCAGCTAGAAGCTCTTTCTAAGCCAAAAAAGCGGGGAAGGAGAAAGAAGGCTGATGAGTCTACTGAGCAACAGGAAACACCATCCGAATGATATAGTCCGATTTAATAAGTCGTTCGAAATAAATCCTGAAACGCATTGCTGGGAGTGGCTGGGCCATGTCGGCAAGCGAGATGGATATTGCCAGATGAGAATAAATGGCAAGATGCGAGGCGCTCACAAAGTATCTTACTTGCTATACAAGGAAGATACCATACCGGAGGGCTTACTTGTTTGTCATAAGTGCGACAATCGAAAGTGCGTGAATCCCGATCATCTCTTTCTGGGCACATACAAAGATAACATGCAAGACGCTGTCCGAAAGGGCAGGATGAGTTGGAGGGGGAAGGAGAGGCCAGAACTTCGAAGGGGGGAGGCCCACCCCTCCAGTAAATTATCCAAGAAGGAAGTGTTGGAAATTCGCTCTTCAAGCGAGATGGGGAAAGATTTAGCTGTCAAGTACGGCGTTTCCACTAACACAATATCAAGAATTAAGAGTAAGAAAATTTGGAGGCATGTATAGTGTCTTTACTCTCTACAATTCAAGCAGTAACGAGAGAGCTGGGGATTCCTGAGCCAGCCTCTGTTGTAGGAAATACAGATAAAATAGCAAAGCAAATGCTTGCTCTGGCTCTTAGAGTCGGAGATGAGATTGTTCAGCGTTATACTTGGCCACAGCTGCACAGAACGGCAACAATTACCCTTGCAGCTTCCACTGATTCTTATGCTCTGCCTGCTGATTTTGACAGGCATATAAATAGAACGCATTGGGATAGGACAAATACCTGGGAGCTTGAAGGGCCGATCTCACCTCAAGAGTGGCGTTGGAGAAAAGAGGGGATTGTTTCAACTTCTCCTCGGCGAAGATACAGAGTCAAAGGGGCTACAAGTACACAATTCTTTGTAGATCCTACCCCTGGAAGTGGTGAAGATGGCGAAATCCTTGTCTTTGAGTATATATCAAAAAGCTGGATTAGACCTGTTCTCTGGGAGTCAGGCGAAGAGTTTGGGGCAGGCTCTTATTGCTTTTATGAAGGCAATTACTACAAGACAACTTCTGGAGGGACAGCCGGCGCAACTCCACCGACTCACACAACAGGCTCAGCCTCAGATGATACTGTAACGTGGACTTATCAAGATATTGCTTATGACTCCTTTCTTGCTGATACAGATACCAGCTTAATTGATGAGAAAGTGCTTTCTTTGGGCATTCAAGCAGCTTTTATGTACCAGAAGGGATTTCAGTACCAGAGGACAGAGCAGAAGTTTGAAGAGCTACTGAAGAGACAGGCTACAGCTTTGAAAGGGGCTCCTACTTTAAGACTCTCTTCCAGGAGAAATCCCATGTTTTTAACTCCAGCGAGTATTCCAGACACTATCACAACTAGCTAAGAGGAAAGATGCAAGCACAGCAAGCCACAGAGATTCAAAATGGATATTATTGGGATGGCTATCAGTGGAAGCCTGTACCTGTAGAGCAAGAGCAGCCTACAGATGCCGATCAGTATACAGCGGCAATCGGTGCGCCTGTTGGCACTATCGGGGGCTTGTATGCAGGCAATAAGATTGCAGGGGCTTTAATGGGCTCAGGTGGGCCGGGCGCTATCAGTAATATTTCAACTTCAATGGGGCCAGTAGAGGCAATTCCTGGAGGTGGTGAGGCTCTTTCTACTCCAGAGATTTTAGCAGCTACAAGGGTTCCAGCAGGCGCAGGAGAGGCAGCGAATTTTGGGCTGGGCAGTGCAGGAATAAATGCAGCAGCGCCCTATGTGGCAGCTCCAGCAGCAGCATATACAGGCTATAAGACAGCCACAGGCGCAAAGAAAATGTTTGATGGAGAAGAGTTTGATACAGGGGAAAAGCTTGCTTATGCCCTTCCTACTTTTGGCGCTTCTCTTTTCTTTTCTCCAAAAGATTTATGGGGCTCAGGGAAGGGTGAAGAGCAGCAAAAGCGAGATGCTTTAAGAGATCATCTTTTAGAGGCTGGATTTGCCTTTAAGGATGAGGGCGACAAATACCATAAAGTTAGGCTTGCAGATGGCTCAAGCTTTAATATCGGAAGAGATATCGGAGAGGGGCAAGGAGTAATTGGCCCAGAGGGAAGAGAGCTTAACTGGTTTGATCTTAATTGGCAGGAGCCTGGAGACATCAAAGATGAAGGCTCACAGACTCAGATGGTTGGAAGGCTTAATCCCTTAGCTGCAATCTTAGCTGGAGGAGACGATCAATTAACAAATCAACTTACAGGCTATCTGCAAAACGCTGCTACTTCTAATGAGCAGGGCCAGGAGAACATTCAGAGCTTTTATGACCAGGCAGGGCTCTCAGAGAGAGATCAAGCAATCAACCTGATAAATGAGCTTAAAGCTTCTGGAGCAATTGATGATTGGGAGCAGGTTGCCTATCACAATGCAATCAATATGCAGTTTGGAGATGATGGCTCAGGCTCTTATGACTACTCAAAGCTAGGTGGAGATCCTTCAGCAGCACATCAATCAGCTTATGATCTTCATTTTGGGAATAAGTCAGCTGAACAGATTAAGAAAGAAGAGGAAGAAAAGAAAAACTCAGGCGAGAATTATTATTTAGAGTAGGCCATGCACCCGGAGATAATGCAGCAAAGAAGTACGATTGCAAGCGTTCCTGCTCCTATAGGTGGCTGGAATGCAAGAGATCCCTTCGAGCTTATGCCTGAAACTGATGCTGTAGAGCTTCAAAATCTGTTCCCTGATTCCGTCGATCTAAAGCTCCGATCTGGCTTCCGTGAGCATGCAGATGGAATGGGATCAGGGATTGTTAAAACTCTCTTTGAGCTAGTTGGTCAGACAGGCACTAGAAAGCTCATAGCCTGCACAAACAGCAAGATTTATGATGCTACCACTTTTAACTCTAATGCCTCAGATATTACCGGCACAACTACACCGACAGATGATCAGTGGCAGTATGTAATTTATAAAGGCACAGCTATCCTTGTAAATGGCTCAGATCAGCCTCAGCAGATATCCTCCGCAGCCTCAGTATCAGATGCAGCATACACAGGCGTTACAGATGATGCAGATTTTATTGATGTCACTGTTTATCGAGATAGGCTCTATTTTGTAGAAAAAGACACTTCAAGCTTCTGGTATACAAACAGCGCCAATAACCTCACAGGAGCTACCACGGAGTTTGATTTAGGGCGAATCTTTAAAAATGGCGGCTATCTTCTCTGGATAGCAAACTGGACAAGAGAAAGCGGTTCAGGAGCCGATGATCTCTTAGTTTGCTGCTCTAATATGGGCGAAATTGTAATTTACACAGGGGCAAATCCTGGGGATTCCAGTTGGAGCCTAGTATCAAGATTTGAGATTCCTATTCCTCTTGGTATTCGCTCGAAGTTTAATGTCGGGGGCGATCTTGTAGTTATCACAGAGCAAGGGGTGATTCCCCTTTCAACAGTCTTAAATGCTGGGGCTGTAGCCTCTTATGCAGCGTACACAGATAAGATTCAGCGTGCTTTTTCTTCAGTGGCGAAATACGCAGGCAGCAATGCAGGGTGGGAGGGTCTGGTTTATCCCAGAGGGCGTTTTATTATTATAAATGTGCCAGTAAATGCAGGGGCTACATATGAGCAATATGTGATGAATAGCCTTACAGGAGCCTGGTGCAAGTTTACCGGGCAAACAGCATATACATGGGCAAGATATGACTCAGGGCTTTATTTTGGCGGTATTGATGGAAAAGTGTATCAGGCAGACTACGGCACAGATGATGCTGGGCAGGCAATTCAAGCAAGGATGAGGCAGGCTTATTCTTATTTAGGCCAGCGAGGAAGGCAAAAGAGGATTCTTATGGGCGCTCCTCTTATCAATGCCTCAGATACCATAACTTTTAGCTATGATGTGGATATGGATTTTGAGCGCACATCTTTTGGCGCTCCAGTAACTATCACAGGGAGCTCGGGAACAGCATGGGACTCAGCAACATGGGATGTGAGCAGCTGGGGCAATGCTAATGTGAAAAATGATGAGTGGTACAACTTATGCGGATTAGGAAGCGCCGTAAGTGTAAAGCTCTCAGCAAATATTACAGGGGTTGATTTTACTTTAAATGCCAACAGGATAATTTTTGAGGCTGGGGGATACCTGTAAAGAGACAAAATATAGGGAAACTTGCGAGAATAGGAACATGGCAGAAAGACTTACAAAACGGCAAAGACGGCGCTTTAATAATATCCGAGAAGAGCAGGGCAAGGGCGCTGCTAGAAAGTTTCGGCGTAAAAAGCTGGGGCTTACTCCTCGCTCAAAAAGGCCTGGCAATAAGGGCAAGCTTGGCCCAAATACTAATGCACCAAATCTTCCAAGAAGGCCCACAGCAAAAGGCAAAAAGCTAACAAGGCCAGCTGGAATTATAAACACTCAGCAGCAGTTTAATGAGTGGAACGCTCAGCAGCAGCACATGCTAAACAGGCCAAATGAGCGAAACCCTTATGGGGAGCTAAAGTACACAGTAGATCCAGAGACAGGGCAGCTCATTAGAGAAACAAACCTTTCAGCTCCACAGCAAGAGATGCTTGAGCAAAGGCAAAATATTGACAAAGGCTTAGGGCAAGGCGTTCAAAATATGATGGGCCAAATGGGTCAATCATTTAACTTTAATAATCCATATAATCCTCAAGCAATGAGTGGATGGGAAGGAAGGCAGAAGCTTACCGATGAGCAGTTTGGAAGGCAGAAAACTTTGCTTGATGACAGATTTAAGCAAGAGCGGGATCAGTTAACTCAAAGCCTTGCAGATAGAGGAATCCCAGAAGGCAGCGAGTTATACAACCAAGAGCTCATGCAATTTGATAGGCGTAAAAATGACGCTTACGATCAGGCATACACCACAGCTTCACAATTTGGAGGGCAAGAGCAGGTCAATCAATTCAATATGGGAATGACTGGCCAGCAGAATGCTTTCAATAATCAGTACCAGACATGGCAGAGCCCATATCAGGCAGCAGGCTCAATGCTTGGTATGCAGCAGGGAATCATCAATCCACAGTTTCAGAATATGGCTCAAGTGAATATGCCAAATACTGATGTAACAGGAGTAGGAACAGCTTTTGGGGGATTCCAGAATAATATTGATACAGCAAATATTGCTGCTAATGCTTCGATGCATAATGCAGGGTTAGCAGCACAGAATAGAGGTGGAAGCTCGGGCTTTTCACCAACACCACTTGCTCCACCACCGGCGCAGCAGCAGGGCTCTCCTAGTCCCTGGCCAGGTGTAGTTGGGGCAATCGGAAGTGGGCTTGCCACAGGGATAGGCGCTGGGCTTTTAGGGAGTTAGAAGTGGATTTAGCGGAAATACTAGCTGGAAAGCAGCAGGAAATGGTGCAGAGCAATCCCTTTTATATTGGGGGCGCTAATGTCTTGCAAGGAAGCACGAATATTGATCCTTATAAGTTCAATGATCCCTGGGCCGGTGTAGCTGCTCAAATCGGGACAGCTCTTCTGGGCTCAGCTGCTACTGCTTACGGGAAGAGGCAGGGTGAGCAGGAATACAAAGATTTTATGATTCCTATTCAGCAGGCTTTTAGAAGCCCTGATCCTACCAGTTATTTGAAGGGCCAGGATGGTGAATATGGAGATATTATAAATGTTCTGCTGGCTCAGGATAGAGACAGGCAGATGCAAAGCCAGAGCATGATGCAAGACTTAGCTGGGAAGGCAATTCAAGAATACGTGAAGAATCCAAATCCTCGAAGTGCCGAGCTTGTTAAAGTTTTAGCAGAGAAGGGCGGGATGTCTCTTGATGGCTTTGGCGTTGAATCTGGGCAATCTCAGCTTACTCCTGTGGGTGATTTTGCAAGACCTGTGCAGGGGATGAATCAGGTAAGGCTTCCTGATGGAGTAAATAGGCCGGTATCAGTAAGAGACAAGGTAATGCAAACAGCTCAGATTTTGCAAGACCAGAACCCAGGACTAACACCCAATGCTGCTATTGACTCAGCTGAGAAACTTCATAAAGCAGAGCTTGAGGCTTTAGCTGGAACAAACAAAAAGGCAGAAGCAGCAAGAGAATACGCAAATAGCGTCATGGGATTGGCTGATACTGCTGATATGTATGTTAAGCAAGCCGGTGATACGGGTGGTGTCGGCGGTTATGGCTCTGGGCTACAAAACAAGCTCACAGCTCTAGCAGGGCTTTTCTCTCCAAGTCAGGCAAACAAGCTAACAGCAACACAGCAGCTTGATAGTTTAAGGGCAGATGTAATTGCTAAGATGAGGCCAAAGGGCGTCGGTGCTATGTCAGATGCAGAGATGAGGGCTTATCTTTCTGCTGGGCCATCAAGCATCAATGAGCCAGGAGTTAATCAAGAGATTATCGATAAACTCAGAACTGTTGGGCAATACGAAAAGGAATATGCTGATTTTCTTGATTGGCACAGAATGACATTTCAGAGCATGGATGGGGCTGATGCTGCCTGGCAGGCTTACAAGTCGCAAAATCCACCTATTTTGTTTGACGAACAAACAGGCAAGGGAAGCTGGAATACTGAAAGAGTGCCCTGGACTCAGTTTTTTAATTCAGACAGCTTTGGGCCATCTCAAACAATTGCACCAAAAATGGATTTTCAAAGGGAAAGCTCTGGAGGGCTAAGCCCAGAAGAGCAAGCAGAACTAGCACAGCTAGAAGCAATGAGGCCGAGATAATGTCTGATTGGAATGCGCAGAAAGAGGCAAGATATCAGCAGTTAAAAGCAAAAGCTGGGGGCGTATCTTCTCAGCCTGCTATTACAGATTCATTACTTGATGCAGTTAAATGGCAAGAAAGTAGGGGCAATCCTAATGCTGTATCTCCAGCAGGAGCTCAAGGCGCTTATCAATTTATGCCAGCAACAGCTCAGGAAGTAAGGCAACAGCTGGGGCTTTCTGGGCCTTATGATCCAACAGATGTGGCTCAGCAAAGGCAGATGGCTCAGCATTATTTAGGGCAGCAGCTTAATCAATTTGGCTCTCCAGAGCTTGCTCTTGCTGCATATAACGCAGGGCCAGGAAGAGTGCAGCAGGCTTTGAAGAAAGCTGGGGAGGGGGCAGGCTGGGAAGAGGTTTCAAGATACCTTCCAAGAGAAACTCAGAAATATGTTCCCTCTGTGCTTAAAAAAAAAGGCAGTACGACAGCAGCAGCAAATCCAGCACAGGGATGGGACGAACAGAAGGAGGCAAGATACAGAGAGCTTCTATCAAAAGCCCAGGGTGGTGGAGCAGACTCCTCAGAAAGCTCTGGCACTAAAGCAGCTGGAAAGCCCGTTAAAAACTCAAAGAGAGCTCAGAGAAGTGGACTTAGTATGCTTCTTGCTGGTGATTTTTCTGGCTATATGGACAAGGTGCGCTCTCCAGAGGCCCAGCAGTACAAAAACAAGGGCATGAAAGATGTGCCTGAGATGCGACAGATTACAGGGCAGATTGGTAATATAGCAGATGTGGCCACTAGGGGTTATGCAGATGAGCTTGCAGGAGCTCTTTTAGGTGATGAGGCCAGAGATTTAGCAAGAGCCACAACTTCAGAATACAGACAAGAAAATCCTGCTTCTGCTGCTATTCAGGGGCTAATTGCAGCAAGCCTAAGCAATCCTTTTAAATCAGCAGGCACAGTGAAGCAGGCAGCTCTCAGGGGGCTTACAGAGGGTGGCTTGTATGGCTTTGGAGCTGGTGAGGGGGGTCTTGAAAATAGAGCAGTGGGCGCTGCTATGGGCGGTGCTTTTGGCGCAGGAATGGGCGCAGGTGCTCAAGCTCTTGGCAACAGATGGCAAGGCTCAAAGCTACAAGACAAGCTTACAAGCAAAGCTAGGGGGCTTGAGAAAAAAGCTATTGGGCTTTCTGTCCCAAAGGAGAAAAAAATTCAAAGATGGTCTGGCAAGGCTTTGAAAGCCAATCAGCCATCAAAAGTTGATTCTGCGCTTGATACGCTCAGAGATACAAAATACAGCAAAGTTTTTAAGGGCAAGGGTGCTGCTTCTCCTGCCAAGCTTTCTCAAAACATGGATGATGCTCTCACTAAAAACTCCAATGAAGTGGCAAAGCTTTTCGACAAAGCAACAAAGGGAAGCGGAAGAAATATCAAGCCTGATTTTAAGATTGCAAAGCGATTCGCTAAGAGCCAGAGCGGTACAGGTGAAGTTGATAATCTGTTGAGCAAGATATCAAAAATTGAAACAGAGCTTGAAAATGGAAAGAGCGTAAAGGGGCTGCTTGAGTTAAAGCGTAAAATTGGAAAAATGGGCTTTGAGAGTAATCCCAAAATGGCATCTCAGCTTAAAAGACAGATGTATGCAGACATTGATAATACAATCAAAAAAGAGCTGAGCAGGCTTATCAAGGCAGGACAGTTGCCAAAAGATGCAATAAAAGATTGGGCAAAGCTTAACAAAGAAACTTCTGCGATTATGACTATAAAAGAGTCAGTAGAGGACATGCTTTTTAAGGAAAGCCAGAAAGGATTAGCTGATATCTTAAAGCCTATGATTAGAACATCAGGAGGCTATGGAACGCTTATGGGTGGTGCTTTTCTTGCTGATGAGTACGGGCTGGGGGCAAGCATACCATTGGCAGCTGCTCTTGCTACAAGGCCGGGGAGTAGAATGGGCAGAGCAACACTTGCAAGAAAGTCTCAATCACTTTATCCGCAGGCTGGTAAGTTTATCCAGTCAGCGAGTAATCCATTAATAAGGGCTATTTTAGGACAGGCAACAGAAGGATTAAAGGAGTAAATCATGGGCTGGTCAGGTGGAACATTTACAAGGTCAAACGGTACATTTTCAGGAGCTACCGTTTGGGCTCAAGATAGAGATGCTGGAACATTAATCACAGCAAGCAATCACGATACACACGATGAGGATTTAGCAGATGGCATTGATGCCTGCCTTACAAAAGATGGCACAAATAGCCCTTCTGCTCACCTTCAGTGGGTTAATAATAATCATTGGGGAGGCACTTCAGGCGGATCTGGTACTGCCCACACTGTCACTTTGTCACCAGCTCCCACAACTTACTATGCCGGAATGGAAATCAAGTTTATTCCTGGTACAGAGAATGGATCGGGGGGAACTACTCTAAATGTAAACTCACTAGGGGCAAAGGCAATCAAAACAGCTCAAGGTGAGGATTTGCAGCAGTTTGAAATGATTGCAAGCCAAGTGGCTCATGTTATTTATGATGGAACTAATTTCGTTTTAGTTAATCCTACACCAACGAGAATAAACTGGACTCCTACATATTCAGGCAGTGGCTCACTTACAACAAGCTCTGAAAGCACTCGATTTGCTTGGTATTCAAGATTTGGGCAGATAGTTTATTTTTCTGTTAGTGCGACAATGACGACAGGGGGCACTGCTAGTACATATATTCAAGTCACTCCTCCGATTACCCCACTTGCCGGGTATAGTACAACTAATCTCGGAGTGGGATCTGCTCGCTCAAGAAACAGCACTTCAGGATTACATAAAACAGCAGCCTGTGTAATTGAAGATTCGAATGGGATTAAGGTAACAGCAGATTCCGACTCTACCGATTGGAGCACAGGGATCACAGCGTCTTTCTATGCCCAGGGCTGGTATTACAGTGTAGATTAAAATGAAATGGCGCTGGCCTGATTTTGCACCTCATGAAGTGCTTTCTCCTGATGGGATGGAGCAGCATAAAAGGGGCAATCTCATGGTGCAGCCATCTGCTATGGATTCCCTTCAAAGTTTTAGACAAAAGCTTCGTTTTCCCATTCTTATTAATTTTGCTCATCTTAAAAGAAGAGGCTACAGGTCGCCGCAGGAAAACATGGCGATAGGTGGGGCAATGTTTTCCAGACATGTGCAGGGGATTGCCTTTGATATTACTTGCCAGGATCTTACTACAGAAGAGCTATTTCATGCAGCGATACAACATGGCTTTGGTGGTGTAGGATTATACAGAGAACAGAATTTTGTTCATGTGGATACAAGAGCAAAAGGAGTTGAGCCGATTACCTGGATTAAATGAGAAGAGATGAACTAGAACCAGATCCGAGAGTAGGGCTAATCCCTCTGGGCTGGTTTTTCAGGTGGCTCTATCGAGTAATAAAAAGGAGATTATGATGCTAGGCTGGTTTCACAAAATTCTTGATGGTCTTAAAGGCGCTGCTGCTGTTCGGTTTATTGCACCACTTATCAAGTCTCTTACTCCCTGGATTGTTACAGCCTGTGTGTATATCGGCGTAGATCCAGAGCTTGCAAATACCTTTGCTGAAAGTGCCGTTGCAGTGGCTATTGTTGCCATAGCTTTTGTTATTGATCTGGCCCTTACTTTTGCCAGAACTAAGACACAGCTTAAATAAAGTTAAAGTACCACATTAAATCGCTGTTTTACTGTATAAAGTGAAATACAAATAAACCTCAATTTGTATATCCTTTTGTACGAGTAACTTCATCAAATAGAGCGAATGATCGCTTTAATGATGGAGAATAATCATGCAAAAGAAAATCAAGGCTCTTGTAGCCATATCGCTAATCACTTCACAAACAGCTTGTAGCTCGCTTGTAGGAGAGAACCTGTTTACCGGGGAGGAAGAGGGGCGTTTCCTGCTCTCAGCGGATGCAGCAGGCATCCGGGCTTTCTCAGACGGTCTAAATGGGCTTGTGACTACAGGGAAGGCGAGTCCAGATACCAAAGACGCTTACTGGCAAAGGCGTGAATCAGGCGACAGGGTGAGGGCTTTAAAATGGCAATTTAGGGCAGGAGGCAAAAGTGAGTGAAATTTATTTAATTGCGCTTATCGGTTTTTTCGTTGGTTTATTCTTAGGGAGCTAATCATGACTATTAATCCAATATTATTCACTCTTCTTTGTATGCTTGCAGGGGTAGGCTTATTTGCTTGCCTTATGTTCCAGGGCTTCTTTCCTGGGCTTGTGCCAGCTTAATCCTTTGGGGCTGGGAGTTCATCAGCGAGTTCCTGAATGAACTCCTTGAAGGCTCTTGGCCCCATTTTCTTCTGCTTAGCCAGATACAGCAGATAGCGCAGAAATCGCCTGTGAGTGACATTTGGGCGCTCGTAGGCTTGCAGGCTCCCTATAGTGCCATCAATTGCCTCTACAGCCTCCCTATAGGTAATCTCAAGCTCTTCTCTGACTTCCTTTAACACGCTCATCCTTCAAGAATAATTCAGTATTTTTACATATACTAGCTACAAATGCGCTTTAAGTCTCTTTTAGTATAAAGAAAAATAAAAAAAAGTACAAAAAAGAATAAATCTTTATTGAATTATCGGCCATCATCATGTATTGTATATTATACAAGATGAGGAGAACGAAATGGAACTAAATCAAGAAAAAATGAATGCCCTTTTAGGGCTCATGCAGTTTGTTGATCAGAGGCTTGAGGATGCTCAGGAGGAGCATTTCTCTCAGGATTCGATTCTTGAGCCTGATGAAATTTTTGAGCTGGAAGCCTTCTTTAAGGTTGATGAGCTTTTCTTTGATGGAGAGTTCAAGAAAGCAGCCAAGAAAGCTTTTGGCCCAAAAGAGGAGCCTGAGTTTGATTGGGACAGCGAGAGAAAGAGCAGAAGAGATATCGAAGAGGGGAGGGGATAATGGAATTGTTTACACTGATAAAAATCAAAGAGTTTGTAGAGCAAAGAATCCATGCAAATTGCGTTGTTTATTATCCAGAGCCAGATTTTGATTCTGAAGTAAATGGAGAGCTTTGGAAGATTCGAGCATTTTTAGCCACAGAAATTGAGAAAGCAGAGAAGGAGCTAGATCATGCAGCAACTTTATAAGGAAGGATTTATTGATGGCTTCATAATAGCGCTTGGCATTTGCTGGGTTTTTGTTGAGCTTATGTTTTACGTGAAAGGAGTTTGAAATGAAATCAGCAAGTGAACTGCTTTTTGAGGCTTTAGGGACTAAGGCGCTAAAGAAGCTGGATGAGCTAGAAAAAAAGAAACCTATAGAGCTGGATGATATTGAGGATCTGGAAGTGGATGGGGTGGACACTAAAGATTACCCAGATTTTTGTGATGCTTTCTTTTGTCATGCAATCTGGAAAGAGACAGGGGAAGAGCTAACAGATGATGAGCTTCAAACGCTCGCAGAAGAGTATCCTGAGCTGCTGAGCGAGATGGCTTTTGAGAAGTATATTTGAGGAAAGAGAGATGAAGGAAAGTTTAATTAGAGCAAGGAGCGTATCGATTATTGCCGCCGCAATTATTGCCCAAAGAAAGGACGTGCTGATGATGAATAAACCAGCGACGCCGCATGGCTCATGGAGCTTGGATGATGAGGATGTAATAGCTGAGCTGGCTCGGTCTCTCTACGATGCTATAGAGCTTGAAGTGATAGATGGGTGGGATAATGAAGATTGAACTATTAAAGAAACCTTTCAGGGAAGATGAGATTGAGTGGAGAATTGGGCGCTCTGGCATGACAGGCTCAGGCAAGCCTTGGGCTATGTGCCTTGCTTATGTCACCAGCAGAGCAATCATGGATAGGCTTGATGATGTCTGTGGCCCTGCTAACTGGAAAGATGAGTATTTCCCTATGGAAATTGCTGGGGCTGGTGGAGATGTCGTCTCAGGGATCAAATGCAGGCTTTCTATCTACCTTGAGGAGCCCTATGGCTGGGTGGCTAAAGAAGATGGGGCTCAATGCACCAATATTGAGAGCTTTAAAGGTGGGCTTTCTGACTCTCTTAAAAGAGCAGCTGTAAAGTGGGGGATAGGGCGCTATCTCTACAATCTGGAAGAGGGCTGGGCAACAATCTCAGAACACAGAACAGATAAAGCTCAAAAAGTTAAAATAGAGGGTAAGTGGTTTTTCTGGACTCCACCAGCTCTTCCTACCTGGGCCATTTCAGATGATGATCTTTTTCAAGAATAGGAGAAACCTTTCATGACTCCCATCAATCAAAACGCTGGTGGGGAAGTCATGCCAGAGGATGTATTCAGGGCTTTCATAGCAGGCAAGCCGGCGAACACTCAAAGAGCTTACAGGCAGCATCTTGCCAAGATTGCAGCATTTTTGGATATAGAATTTGAATCAAAAGAATATTTTGAAGCTTTGATTCAGTTTTCGCCTGCAAGGGCTATGCTGTACTTTGACTGGCTCTGTAATCAAGGCTTAAAGGGCCAGACGGTTAATCAGTACATCAGAACAGCGAGGCAATTCTTTGAATATCTTCGAGATGTCGGGCTAATTGATAGAAACCCCATAGGCAAGCATTTAAAAGCCTCAAAAGAGCCAGTATCTCAAGCAAAGCTTATATCTGACAGGCTTGTGCATCAGATGCTAGATCTTCCAGGCCGAGATGAAAAGGGGCTTTCTCAAAGGGCTATGCTTGCGCTGCTCTTCTATTCAGGGCTTAGAATCTCTGAAATCGTTCGCCTGAAATGGTCTCAGGTCAATTGGTCTGACTCGTATCTTGAGGGCGTAATCACAAAAGGAAGTAAAAAGAGGGATGTTCTACTGCATCAAATCCCGTTTAAGGCGCTTAAAAGGCTCTCTAAGAAGAGATTTCAAGTAGCCTATACTGGGAGTCATTTCATATTCAAATCAACGTACAGCGGAAAGCACGTTAGCTACAAGACAGCATATAGGTTTATTAAGAGAGTCTTTTCTGAAGTTGGGCTTGAGGATGGGTATTCTCCTCATTCTGGCAGGGCCACAGCTATTACAAATCTTTTGGATCAGGGCTTCTCTCACAGGGAGGTAATGGCTTTCTCTGGGCATGAATCTGTGCAGATGGTGGAGAGATACGACCGAAAAAGAAAAACTCTTGAATCTCCAGCAGCCTCTCTTGCGTATAATAAAAAATAAAAAAAGGGCCTTGCTTTAGCAAACAAGACCCTTTAAAGTTCAATCAATCGAGGTGTTAAGATCCTTATAGCAGTGGGCTTTTTATTACTCAATAATTGCCCGATAAGTGTTATTAACTCCCTTAATTTGTTCAATAATTAATGAGGGGTTCATGTCAGAAAATTCATTTTGGGTACTCATTCCATCATCATTATACCAGCTAGAGCTTGAGGCAAGAGACAGAGAGCTTTATGGCGTTCTGCTCGGCGCTTCTGCTAAGCATGGCTTTTGCTGGATGAGCAATGAGACGCTTGCTGAGAGAACAAAAACAAGCGTTGGAAGCGTAAAGCGCAGCATTGCCAAACTTGCTAAGCAGCATGTCATCAGGCTTAAAACTCAAAAAGATGGGATGCGCTGGGATAGGCAGATTTATTGCCTGCTTGCGAAGGATCAAGATGATCTCTCGAAGGATCAAGATGATCTCTCCGAAGGATCAAAACAGGCCCCTACGAAGGATCAAGATGATCCCATAGTAATAAATATAAATAATAAACTAGAGAAAGAAACCCCCCCACCCTCCACACCGCCAGAAAAAATTAAAAAACCGGGAAAGAAATATCCTCGAATCCTTCTCTCAGATGAGGAAAAGGGAAAGCTCATAACTCGATATGAGGAAGAGGGCTTATCCATTGAAGATGGCTTAGAGCGATTTGATGGCTGGGCTGAGGATAATCCTGGCAAGTTCAAAAAGAAGAAATCTCACTACAGGTGCTTGCTCGGCTGGGTGCTTGATGCCTGTATTGAAGCCGAAAAGAGAAGGCTGGATCTTGAACGCTCCAGAACTTATCTCGCTAATGCAGGGAGGCGCTAATGTTTCCCAAAAGCTTGCAGGATACAATTTCTCATTTACTCCACACTCAAAGCCGTCTTCGAGATGATGACAGAAGGCTAACAGCAACAGTCTGGGCTCAAGTCATTAAGAAAATCGGAATCAATCCCAGAAAGATGACCGGCTTGGAATTTCTTACTCTCTACGCTGAAGGGGAGATGCCACATGCAGAGAGCATAAGACGCACAAGGCAGAAGCTACAAGAGAAACACCCAAACCTTCGAGGCCAGCGATATGAGGAAAGGCAGCAAAAGCTTGAGCCTGAAGTAAGAGAAGTTATGAGGGCATGGAAATGAATCTAAAAGAAAGCGCATATCTCGACACTGTTTTGCCGGAGCATCAAAAAATCTCTGAAGCTCCAGATCATGAACCGCACATGGAAAGCGAGGAAGCAAGGACGCTCTGGCTCTTAGAAGAAAAAAATAAACTCTACAAAGCAATTGATGCAGCTGGGAATGTAATTCTTATGCAGAATCCTCTTTGCTGGAAAATAGAAATCAGGGATGGGCTCCAGTATGCAATTAGGCCAAAGCCGAGAATTGTGATGAAAGCAGATTTTTCGAGCAGTAAAAAAAATAAAAACAGGGGAGATATATTCTGATGATTAATAAAGTAACGCTACTTGGACATGCTGGAAAAGATGCAGAAGCAAAGCAGGGAAAGACGGGGGCTTTTGCCGTGTTCTCTTTAGCCACCGGGACAAAAGAGAAAACTCAATGGCATAATGTGATTGTAACAGGGCAGCAGGCAGCTATGGCGCTTGATATGATCAAAAAAGGCTCTCTTGTCTATCTTGAAGGTGTGATCTCTTACACCAAGCAAGAAGATAAGCATTTCACTAATATCTTTTCCAATTTCTTCAGAGTTCTAAACAAGGGGGCAAGCAGTGGCCAAGAAAGCAAGCAGGCACAAGCAAAAGAGGCTGATAGTTCGGGAAATAGCCAGGGAGGATTTGAAGATGACGACATCCCCTTTTAGTGACCTAGAAAAGCTTGAAGCCATTATGCTGGGGCAGGCTGAAAGGCTTGCTGAGGCAGAAGATAGAATTGAAGTTCTCGAAGAGTTGTTAGTGAGAAAAGGTGAAGCCATCAAACAGCTAGAAGATGCCTTTACAAAAGTAAGTGTTTTTTTTGCAGACATAATATCTGGGGAGGTAGTGATTCAAGTAAGTGCAGATGATGGTGTATTCGATGAAGCCCTTGAAGAGTTGTTAGTTCAAGGAAAGGACAAACTCAATTGACTAAATATAAGGCAAAACCAACATGGGTGGATGGAATCAGATTTGCATCAAAAGCGGAGAGCGAGAGATATCAATTTCTAAAGATTCTCCTGAACACAGGGGAGATAATGAAGCTGGGACTACAGCCGAAATTTCCTCTGTACAGCAAAAGCGGAGAGAAGATTGGAAACTATATAGCCGACTTCATCTACGAAACACCAGAAGGAAAAACGGTGGTAGAGGACGTAAAAGGCGTAGCAACTCCAATGTATCGCTGGAAAAAAAAGCACTTTCTAGCGGATTACAAGGAGCTACATTTTGCAGAAATAAAGTGCAAATAGTTGACGATGAAGAATATGAAAACCTTTTGCCAGAAAAGCAGATGATCTCTGCAATCATTCAGAGAGCTTTAACAGATGCCACAGCTCCGAGTGAGCATTTGGATGTGAAATATCACCACAAAAAAGATGCACTTTACTGGCTTTTTGATGATGGCCGGGCAGCTCATGCGCCTTGGGGCTTTAAGTGGTGCGCTTTTATGCTGCTTGATGAGGGCTATGAAAGTTTTGTGGAAAAGACGAGAGCAAAGGCAATGGAGTATTCTGATCGGGATACAAGAAATATTCTTGCTCAACTAAGTTTACCGATTGTGTGAAACACTGAAGGAGAAAAACATGAAAAAGGTAATTGTTGCAGCACTTGTTGCTGGTTTTATTGTCGGTTGTGGATCTGATGGTGATAGTGATGCTCAAGGAAGTGTGAGCGTTAATGGAGATGGCAATGAGGTTTTTGTTGTCGATGGCCAGTTCGATGACTGCTCAGGTAATTTCTTCAGATTCATAACTCACAGAGATAGCTTTTCACAAGAGTTTTCTGTTTGCGCTGACGGCCCTGGGGATCAGGATTGTGAGGATTGTTTTGATGATGAGTATCTTCAAGCAAATGGATATTTGAGCAATGAGGGGTGCGTTGAGGAGAGAGTTCTCAGGGGTGAATGTGGCTCAGAGCAGCTAATTGCTCAAGCTCAGGCTGCTGCTGAATCTGAATAAAAACATTGACATCTTGTATAATAAAGAATACAGTGAATCATACTGAAAGGGGGCTTTATGTCTTGGCAAATAATCAACGGCAAAATCGGAGAGTACACCGGAGTGACTTACACACTACCACTAGGCTTTTATTGTGAGAGTTACTTTCCTGAGCAGGATTTAGACTACATGCTTTCAGTTATTGATGCTGGTGGTGATATGGGTATGAACCTTGTCTATCTCCGCATCGGTGACGATGACGCCACAAGGCGCTTAGTTGAAAGAGCAGTCTCCTACGGCATGAAGATAGGTGTGGAACCTAATGGTCCAACAGATGAGCGAGCCATTGAGATAGTAGGCAAAGAGAACGTAGCTTTTATCTTGAATCAGGATGACCAGGAAAACAAAACTCTCATTGAGTGTGAGACTCGCTACAACGACCTCAAACAAGCTTTCCCTGACATCCCTATTTACTCTACTGGCTACAAGCTTGATGCTGCCTCACAGGAAAAGAGAGCCTTTGCAGACATATCAGCACAGCAGGCATACCACACAGGGCAGGCTCCTGATGTAACAGCTTTCTGCTTTGAGAAGTACACAGAGGCAACAGGAATAGCACCAGTAAACTTCGCAAATCCTCAATGCTACATCGGCTATGAGAACACACCACCAACAAAAAAACAGATCGTGGAGTTTGGTTTGACTGCTCTTCTCCGGTGCAAGGGCTTGCTCTGGTACTCATTTTATTACTGGGACCACAAGACCAACACACGAACAATCGACATCTTGAATGAACCCGAGTGGCTGGATAGTGTGAGGATTGTTACTAAGTTTGCAAGAGATAATGAAGCTTTGTTTTTGGGGGAGTGATGTACTGTCTTGAACTGATAATTTTTGTAGGTGTGATGTCGTTTCTCTTCGGATTTATGATTGGCATTCGAATAGAAACCGAGAACAAGGAGAAAGATGATGAGTGACTACAAAGCGATGTACCACAACCTGCAGAAGCTCTTTCACTTCCAACAAGAAGATAATCAGAAGCTTCGCAAGGCTCTGGAGACATTGAAGTGTCTGGCAGAAGACTCGCTTGACATTGAGAAATCATACAACCTAACAGCAACAGATGTGCTGGCATTGGTAGAGCTGGAACTAAAGGAGAAAGATGATGAGTGAGGGAGAGAAGGAAATAGCTAAACTACAAAAAGCGGACATAACTTATGATGAGTATGAACATGAACTTTCTTTGGAGCTTTGGGAAGGGAATAGAAAAGTGACGTTAATAGCAAAGCCAGAGTGCGCAATGAAAGTTTCAGGCTCTTCGATACATAATGACATAAAAGAAGTTGAGATTGACGCAAGGAAAGATTTAGTAGATGTGCTTCGCTGGCTTTATGGCGGAGAGAAAAATTAAGGAGGGCGAGTGATGGGAGAGAAGGAAAAGCGGTTTGCTGATGCAATAATAGAAATAGAAAAAGAACGTCATGCGAACATGTTTGATGAGAGAGTAACGCAGTCTGATACTATTAGTAATATCGAAAATATTATTGGTCAGGTAGTCGACGAAGCGATTGATTACGAGAATCTTAATTCTCAATTAGTAGGAAGGGATAATAAGGATTGATATGGATGAGCTAGAGCAACAATACGAAACGCACATGAGAAACTGTAATCGCTATTTGGATATGATGAGAAGAAGCGTCGAGAAGTATGGAGAAAATGCGGTAGCAGATTCAATCTCTGAAAAACTAAGGAGAGAAGAAGAAAAGTTAAACGAGGTCACAGAGGAGATTCATAGGCAAGTAGATTTAATTAGTAAACCCTAGATTACGAGTACAGGGAATCTAGTAAAGAAAAGGAGTGAGATGAGCAACTGGATTAAATGCAGCGAGAGATTGCCAGACTTGAATAGTGATCTAATTTTATTCTATGGAAGATTAGCGTCGGCCAAAAGCCGTGAGTTTGTTGTTTCAGGCTACTATGAAATTGATGGAATCTTTCGAGATATTGAATCTTCTGAATATGACAATGTAACCCACTGGCAGCCACTTCCAGAACCGCCAGAGGATGAGGACAGGAAGGAAGGTGAATGACTGATGGCAAGTAGTTCAATTGGTAGAACGCTTCACTGTTAATGAAGTTGCTTTTGAGGGGAGCCGAACAGGGCGGACGGGCTGGTTTGTTAAACCAGATATGGTGGGTTCGATTCCCACCCCCTCAGTTTTGGAGATATTATGGTTAAATGCCCACTAAAGCTGAAGCTCAAAGACTTGCGTTATAAGTATGGCGAATCTGCTAAGGAGTATTTTAGGGAGCATTACAAGTGCGAGTCTTGTGGAGAGGATAGACTTGCAGTTCTTACGCTACACCACACAAAAGGCAAGAAAGTAGAAGAGTATCAAACTCTTTGTTTTAATTGCCACATGCTCATACATTCTAAGACGCCAGAGCATACGGCTGAAATGAGCATAAGAAAGGACACTAAGAGGACGTTAAAGAGTGAGGCTATAAGAGTTAGAAACATTAAGATTAAGCAGATGGTAGACGATGGGATTTCTTACAGGAAAATAGGCGAGGTATTTGGGATTAGTCATACTATGGTTTTTCACATAGTAAAATAAGCCCTGCCTTGCCAGTTTTCTTTCAACACACAAGACAGCTAGTATAATATAATGTACAATAGAGCCCATGATTAAGGGCTTTAATATCTCCACATGGCATCATCCAGGCACAGCAAAAGCATGGATAAAAGAAGCATCCCAGATGGGTGCAAACACAATAAGATATCAGATCACACCTTCAAATCTTCTTGTCTTACAGCACAGGCAAAGCTATCTCGATTTCATAAATGAAAGCATTGATGACCTTTTAGAAATCATAAACTACTCAGAAGCAAACAGAATCCCTGTTAAATATATAATTGATCTCCATGCTCCATTTAGAGGCTTAAACGAAAAAGGCCAGCACTATTGCCTCACAGACCGAGAAACTAGAAAGCTCTGGAGAGAGGATCTAAGGCTCTTAGCTGACGTATTTGAGCCCTTTGACTCAGTAAAGGCTTTAGAGTTCATAAATGAGCCCCACACCTTCTCCAATAAAAGATGGGCAAGGCAAGCAAAAGTGGAGGTATCAAGAATCCGCAAATACTGGAAAAAGCAAATAGTTGTTCCCTGCCACAACATAGGCCCAAAAGAGATTGAGGACTTAGAGCCACTGAGACGCAAAAAGATTCTTTACACTGCCCACATGTACTCACCTTTTGAGATAACTCATGCAGGAATATACAAACCAATAGACCTTCCCTTCCCAGCTCTTAAGCTAAAGAAAAGACTCTCAGAGCTTCTTGCCTGGAAGCAAAAGCACAGAAAGCCCCTCTTTGTTGGAGAGTTTGGATGCGTGGATCTGGCAGGGGCAGACATGCAGAGACGCTATATCTCAAGATGCGCTAAAATCTTTAACAGGAACAGAATAGGATGGTGCCTTTATCCCTGGAAGGATAGGCACATATGGAATTATGAAAGCTCTGGAGTTATCAAAGAAATCAAAAAGTATTTCTAGGAGGAAATTTCTCTCTTTCTCAACTCTGCTCATAGCACCAAAGCCCACAAGAGAAGTTCTGCATCTTCGATACTGGAGAAAGCTATGAGTAGCCCCCTCTTTGATAGACTTCCACCAGATAGAAATCCTCTGACAAACACAAACATAGAAAGGCCCAAAGCATTAGCGGATCTCATGCGCTGCTTCTCATCTGGCTTTAATTTGGGGCGCTTAGGCTACACAGCAAAAACAGCTCTCTCAGTATGTCAGCACTTCGAGGATGATGTGGGCTGTGATGAGTGGGCTATCTGGGCAAAAGCTGGATACATATACGGCAGAAGCCAAAAAGATGACGGCTCTCCCAGATTCTCAACAAATGAAGCCATTGAGGACTGGATAAAATACAGGGAAACCGGGCAAAGTGAACACAAGCAAATCCTCAACGAAAGATTTGAAGTCTGATTACGGAATAGGAATCCCCTGGCTCTGGCAACTCCCTGCAACTCATCCCTTTCATGAGTCAGCTCTCTGGCATGATAATCAATATGATAAAATGCTTGCAGGCCAGCAAGATAAGACTCTAATAGAAATAGACAGGCAAATGCTCAGCTATTTCCTTGAAGATGCGGGAGATTCTCTCTTCTACAAAGTTCAAGCTTATGCCTTCTTTGCCATAGCCCATGCCTGGGGCTTAATCAGATGGAAGGGCAAGAAATACTAAGCAAAAGCGAGACAGCAAGCCCTTTTATTTCCTAAAATACACACAAGGAAATAGGGAATGGCTAGGCTGATGCTCTTACTTGCTGTTTTGTTTGCTGTATCTTGCATACAAACTGCCCGGAAAAAGCATACTCCATCTCTCTCTCCAATGCCGATTAAGATCCAGCGAATCGAGCGTGTAAGTCTTTAGCCTGCCATCCCCTTTATTTTCAGTCACTTAGCAAAAGGGTACAGGCTATAAAAAAATGGAAGTATTTCAGCAAGATATATCAAAGCTAAAGCCCTATGAGTTCAATAATAGATCTCATCCAGAGGAACAAGTTGAGAGGATAGCTCACTCAATAAAAGAGTTTGGATTCAATCAGCCTTTAGTGGTGGATGTTCAAGATAATATCATTGTGGGGCATGGAAGATTCCTGGCAGCAAAAAAGCTCGGGCTCTCTCACGTTCCTTGCTTGATGATTGATGAGCTCACAGATGAGCAGATAAGAGCCTACAGAATTATTGATAATAAACTCCAGAATGATAGCTCATGGCTGCTCAACAATCTTGAGCTTGAACTTGGATGGCTTGAGGATAATGACTTTGATTTAGAGAAATACGGCCTCGATGACTTACAGGATCTCTTTCCTGAAGATGAGCCAGAAGTTGAAGAGGATGATTTTGAAGCTCAGGAAGATGAGAGTGAGCCATATATCAAGCTTGGAGATATGATTGAGCTTGGTAGGCATCGGGTGTTGTGTGGTGATAGCTGCACAGATTGGTTTGAAGATATTGAGCCTGTTTTGATGGTAACAGATCCGCCTTATGGTGTTGAGTATTCAGCAGATTGGCGTGATGAGCTTCTGAATGAATCTAATAGAAGCATCGGAAAAGTTTCAAATGATGAGCGAGTAGATTGGACTGAGGTTTATAAAGCTGTAAATGCTCAAGTTGCCTATGTCTGGCATGACGGGCGAAACGCAGCAGAACTTTCAAAGAATTTACAAGATTCAGGCTATGAACTTGTGTCACAGATAATATGGGCCAAGCCTATGTTTGCCATAAGTCGAGGTGACTACCATTGGCAGCATGAGCCTTGTTGGTATGCTGTCAAGAAAGGCAAGAATCATAACTGGCAAGGCAGCAGGAGCGAATCAACTCTTTGGAAGATAGAAAGAGGCTGTAAAGACAAAACAGGCCACAGCACAGAAAAGCCTTTAGAGTGCATGGCAAAGCCAATAAAGAACAACACAAAGCAGGGCGATATAGTTGCAGATCCATTTCTCGGCTCAGGCACAACACTGATAGCCTGTGAGCAGCTAAACCGAACATGCTACGGAATAGAATTAGAGCCTAAATACTGTCAAGTCATAATCGAGAGATACAAGAAGCACTGTGAGGATAAGAAAAAGCCTTTTGAGTGCAAAATAAATGGTGAGGCTTTCGATGGCGCATAAACCAGATGACAAGCTAAGAGCCTGGGTGAGAAAGAGAGTGCTGCTAGGTACTCCCTTTGAGGAAATAGCCAAAGGCATAGGGATAAACTTCAGAACGCTTAAAAAGCACTATGAAGAAGAGCTAAAGTTTGCTGATGAGGCAAATGCTAATGTCAAAGGAATGCTTTACAAGCAGTGCATGGATGGGAACACAGCAGCCATCATATTTTGGTGCAAGACCAAGCTGGGCATGAAAGAGACAGAAAGGAGAGAGCTTACAGGGGCAGATGGGAAAGCATTAAACCTTAACCCTGTAGCACTACCACCATCAATCTCAAGAGAGGAATGGCTTAAAACCTATGCTCAGGGAATACCAGAGGAAGAGGGAGAAGATAATGGCTCATAAAGCAATAGAACCTGAGACACAGGAAGAGGCTCATATTGACTATCAAGAACACCAGAGGCGACATGAAGAGCTTAAAAAGTTGCTGCTTGGCGTAAAGCGTGAAGAGCTGAGCAGGGAAATAATAAAGATGATTCTTGGGCTCTGTCTTGGGATAGCAGGCTTTTCTCTCTTGTTTGGTTTCGCTGATTGGAGGGTTGCTCTTGGTATATTCCTTGCCATTTGGGGCAATAATTACAGAGGATGAGTCACATCTGGGCTCCACAGCCAGGGCCACAGCTTGCAGCAATAGAAGCCAAGTGGATAAATGAGCTTTTCTACGGTGGCGCTAGAGGTGGTGGCAAATCTGATTACCTCTTAGGCGATTATCTTCAAGATGTTTTTAAGTACAAAGAGAAGTGGCGTGGGCTTCTTGTTCGTCAATCCTACCCAGAGCTAGAAGAGCTAATTGCTCGCTCGCATGATCTTTATCCACCAACAGGGGCGGTCTGGGGAGAGCAAAAGAAAACCTGGACATGGCCTAATGGTGCTTTTATGCGGATGCGTTCAATAGAGAATGCAAGAGATGCTAAGAAATTGCAGGGGCATCAGTATTGCGTAGCAGTCGGCACCCCCATATTAATGGCAGACGGCTCAGCAAAGGCTATCGAGGAAATAGTAGCAGGGGAGTATGTTCAGACCCTAGAAGGCGCTAAGCCAGTTATAGCTTCAATAGCTCCATATGAGGCTGAGTGTGTAAGGGTGAGCAATGCGAAGGGCGAGCAAATCAATCCTTTCTGGCATCCGATTTTAACCGTCGAGGGTTGGCAGTCGTACGCATCTCTTCTGGATAACGATTCCACAAAGTCTGAAGAGGGATTTCAAGAATGCGGCAAGCATCCTTCCTTGAGTGTTTCCGCAAGACTTTTAGAACGTGATCAGCAGTTGGGTATTGCCGATATTCGTGCCGCCAAGAAATCTTGTGATGCTTACAGCAGCTGTGGATTGTTTGATGAGAGCATTTCAATCGTCGAGAGGCTTCTTTCAAACTTATTTTGGGATTGCTTGCACATTTATAAACAAGCTGCACAAAATCATTATCATAAATCTTGGCCGACTCTCTTTGGTGTTTCACCATATGCTCTTGCTGGTTCTGTACCAGCTCAAGGTTCTCAATGTCATTATTCTGCTTATTGCCATCTCTATGATGCACAACTTCCTCTGGGAGTAAGAACCTACCAAGAGAAATCTCAAGGAAAAGGCGGTGCTGTAGCACCATCCCTCTTTTGTTACATGATGGATGCTCTGGGCAATATTCCATCAAATAGCCATCAGATCGAAGAACAACATGAGTATCACCATCCTTATACCGGAGAGGTGAGGAGAGCGAGCGAGGGTAGTATTTACGACTCATTTGAAATGGCCCCTTGTGGCGTTAATCTAGTGGCGGACATACAGGTAAAAGATGCTAATCATTATATTACCGCAAATACAGGCATTGTAAACAAAAACTCATGGATTGGCTGGGATGAGCTACCTCAGTGGCCTGATGATAGAGCCTACAGGATGCTATTTGCCTGTAATCGTTCTGCAAAGGGAGTGCCAGAGAAGAGAATCAGAGCAAGTGGAAACCCTGGAGGCGTGGGGCATCATTGGGTGAAAAACAGATTCATTGACGCAAATCCTTTAGGCTTTCAGATACAAAAAGAGCAGCTAAGAAACGGAATCTGGGAAAGGCTCTTTATTCCTGCAAAAGTCTGGGACAACAAGATACTGCTCAAAAACGATCCAGATTACATTCAAGCCCTGGAAATGGTTGGCTCTCCTGAGCTTGTCAGAGCATGGCTTGAAGGCGATTGGAACGTAATTACAGGGGCGTATTTCCCTGAGTTCTCAACAGATAGACATATTATCAAGCCCTTTGAGATTCCCCCTCACTGGTTCAGAGTGTTCTCTCATGACTGGGGCTCAGCTTCTCCATTTGCCTCTATCTGGGGCGCTGTATCAGATGGAGACTGCAACATACCAGCAGGGGCACTAGTCATATACAGAGAGCTCTATGGCGCATCAGGGCCAAATCAGGGGCTAAAGATGCAGAACAAAGACATTGCAGCCATGACTCTCTCAAAAGAGGCTAAGAATGAGAAAATATCTCTTCGAGTAGCTGATCCAGCATGCTTTCACCAGGATGGAGGCCCATCAATAGCTGAAGATTATAGAAAAGAGGGCTTAACAGTAAGAGCAGCAGACAATAAGCGAGTCCCTGGATGGCAGCAGATAAGGGGGAGGCTTATAGGGCAAGATGACAGGCCCATGATCTATTTCTTCGACACTTGCAAGGATTTAATCAGAACTTTACCAGCTCTCCAGCATGATGAGCGAAAGCCTGAAGATGTGGACACAGAGGGAGACGACCACTTAGCTGATGCGTTAAGATATATGGCGATGAGTCGGCCATATATGAGGCCAAAACCTGTTGAGGAAAAGCCAAGATACCTTAACAAGATGACCATCAATGAGCTTTGGGCAAATAAGGGCAGCAGAAGAAAACCAGGCAGGATTTAGATGGAACAAGATGACGGTGCAGTAGAGCAGCTATCAGAGGAAGAAAAAAAAGATGATGGCATTGTTCGAGTCTGGCTTGATAGAATCAAGATGGCCAGAAAAGAGGCTTCCTCATGGCGTGAAAGATGCCGAAAAATCAAAAAGAAATATAAGGATGAAGATTCTGATGATAGTGCATACAAGCGCTCAGCAAGGATAAATGTTCTCTGGAGCAATGTTCAAACGCTTCAGCCAGCTCTTTATTCCAGAACACCAAAGCCTGAAGTGCGCAGGCGCTTTATGGATAAAGACCCAATAGGGAAGGCAGCAGCAGAGGTGCTTGAAAGAGCTACAGAGTTTGCTCTTGATGCCTATGATTTTGATTCTGTAATGAGAAGAGTCAGAGATGATTATCTGCTCTGTGGAATGGGCGTTGCTCGGGGCTTCTATAAGCCTGTAATTGAGAAGTCTGTTCAAGAGATAGAGGATGAATATGGGGATATCTCCTATGAAGAGAGTGAAGAGGTTACTTATGAAGAGGTAACTTGTGGATACGTTCATCCTGATGATTTTAATTGGAGCCCAGCTCGTACCTGGGGGGAAGTGACATGGGTTAGCTTTGACTCTTATATGAGCAGAGATGAGCTAATTGATCGCTTTGGTGAGGAGATCGGCAGAGATATTGAGCTTGATTACACTCCCAGCAATATAGACAAAGAGACAGCAGACAGGCCTAAGGGTGAATATTTCAAAAAAGCAAGAGTCACTGAAATCTGGGATAAAGAGACTCGTAAAGTTTATTGGGTGGCTGCTGGTTACCCTTATGGCCCACTTGATACGCAAGATGATCCGCTAGGGCTTACAGATTTCTTTCCCTGCCCAAAGCCATTATTTGCCACACAAACCAATGATACTCTTATCCCTGTTCCTGATTATGCGCTTTACCAGGATCAGGCAAGAGAGCTTGATGAGATTACAGGCAGGATTGATTGCTTAGTTAAGGCTTGAGGCTTGCAGGGGTATACGACGCATCATGCGAGGGGCTTCAAAGGCTTGTTGAGGAATCAGCAGAAAATGAGCTCATTCCTATTGAGAATTGGCCACAGTACGCCAAAGAAGGGGGGATGCAGGGCACGATTCAATTCCTTCCTATAGGCGAGGCAGCACAGGTGCTTCAGGTGCTGTATGACGCAAGAGACAGGGCTAAGGCTGATTTGTATGAAGTAACTGGAATGAGTGACATTATTCGGGGCGCTTCAAATCCAAATGAGACAGCTACAGCTCAGCAGATTAAGGGGCAATTTGCCACTTTAAGACTTTCAGATAAGCAAGCAGAAGTTCAAAGATTTGCCAGGGATTTAATAGCAATCAAGGCAGAAATCATTGCAGAGCAATTCTCTGAAGAGACTCTAATGCTCATGGCAGGCACAGACATGCTTGCTCAGACTGATCAGGGGGTAGTGGTAAACTTTGAGCAAGTGGTGGAGCTTCTTCGCTCAGATGTCATGAGGGCTTTTAGAGTTGATATTGAGACTGATTCGACGATTGCCATTGATGAGCAGATGGAGAAGCAGGCAGCTACTGAATACCTAGCATCTGTCGGGCAGTTCATGAATCAGGGCTTTCCAATAGCACAGCAATTCCCTCAGATGGCAAATTTCATGATGGAGGCAATTTCTTCAGTATCAAGGCGCTTTAATTTTGGCAGAAGCTTAGAGGCTTCACTTGATCAGGGGCTAGAAGCTATCAAGCAGCAGGCAATGATGATGCTCCAGCAGCAACAGCAGGCAGCTAATCAGCCACCACCACCAGATCCGAAGATGGTCAAAGTGCAGCAAGAGGGGCAGGCAGCTCAGGCCAAGATGCAGATGGATATGCAGATAAAGCAATCTGAAATGCAGATGAAGATGCAGGAGAAGCAGGCTGAAATGGCTCTCAAGCAGCAGGAGATGTTGGGGCAATTACAGCTTCAGGCTGATAAGATTCAGAAGGAAATGCAGCTCAAAGCAGCTGAGCTTGCAAGAAAAGGTGATCTGGATACAGCAGCTGATCTAGGAGTTCCATTTATTCCTACTCAGGACAAAGTAACAGAAGTTGAGTTTTATGATGATCCTGTAACTGGCACAAGAAAAGCCAGAGCAGTAACAAGCAGACAGGCGCAGTAAAATGGCAATTACAGTATCAAACCAAAACACCTCCTGGGACGCTGACACCAATGCTGATTACGATGTCACCACAGGGGCAGGCAATGTTGATGCAGGCACTCAGCGAGTAGTTATTGCTTCTGATCAGGCTGAGGTGAGTGTAGCTCAAACGCTACCGACAACCATTAACTCTGGATTAAAGAGTGTAACTACAGCAGGAATAGCAGAGACTCTCGTTGCCTCATCAACTCCCTGTAAGAAAGTTATACTACTTGCAGACCCAAGTAATACCACAAGTCAGATTTACTATGGAGCTTCAGATGTGGATAGCACCACAGGAATGATAGTTTATTCAGCACAAAAAGAAGTGATTGAGATTGATGATGCACAAAAGATTTATGTGGATGTTGGCACTAATGGTGACAGCATCCGTTACATTATACTTACCTAGCGCAGAAGCTCAGAATCCACCCCTGAAAATTTCAGACGAGGGGAGTTTGCAGGGCTTGCCAGTATTTGAGCTTGATTGTTCAGGCACCGGGATCTCGTGCTCTCATTCTGGAATCACTGGAACGATAGCAGTAGACAAGGCCGATTTTTCTAATGACGGCGATACGGCGGGAGCTAACCGCACTTTAGGCAATAATGACAATTTTGATCTTGGTCTTGAAACTGGCGGAATAACTCGCTTGCACGTAGAAGGCGACGGGGTTGGGGCTAGTGCTGGCAATGTTGGGATTGGTACAACTAATCCATCTGCTCAACTGCACACCGTATCAACTACAGAACAGCTAAGACTGGGTTACGACGGCTCTAATTATTCAAGTTTTACGGTTGAAAATGATGGTGATTTATCAATCAAGCAAGGAGCAAGTAATTTCAACTTGAGATTTGAGCAATACGCAATAAGATTTAAACATGGATCTGTCCAGCTTGCCGCATTTACATCAAACGAGGTTTTGATGAATCCAAACGGTACAGATAAGGATTTTAGAGTCAAAACTCAACCTTCGAGCAATTCACTTTTTGTCGAAGGAAGTACCGGGAATGTCGGGATTGGGACAGATAGTCCATCTGCCTTATTACATGTTGCAGGTGATATCTTTACCGACCAATATGCAAACAACGCAGAAAACACTCTACTCGGGATTGAAGCAATGGGCGCAGGGAACAACACCGCAGGGCGGACGGTAGCGATTGGTTTTCAAGCACTCAAAGACAACACAACTGGCGAAAATAATAGTGCAGTGGGTTGGAGAGCTCTGCAAAAAAACACTACAGGATTTGATAACACGGCTATCGGGCGGGATGCCTTGTTTTTCAACGTCTCAGGTGCCCGCAACATGGCACTCGGGTCAAATGCTTTATATTACACTCAATCAGGATTTGATAATGTCGGAATGGGAGCGTATTCGCTATATAATAATACCAGCGGAGTTGACAACGTTGCTGTTGGAACTCGGGCGCTCGATCAGCAAATTGTTGCTAATCACAACATTGGGATTGGCCGTTTGGCGGGCAGGGTGAACGGTGGCGGGGCTTTGATGGGATCTAGCAACGTTTTCATTGGTGATAAAGTGCAAGCTAGTGGAACTTCAGTTACAAACGAAATAGTTATCGGAGCAACTGCAATAGGAAACGGAAGCAACTCGGTTACTCTTGGAAATAATTCAATCTCAAAAACTGTCTTACGGGGCAATGTCGGGATTGGCACGACATCACCAACATCTAAACTTGAAGTTGCTGGTGATGTAAAAATCGATAACGGAGCAACAAGCTGCCTGATGATCCGTGACACTGACGATGCAGGTTGGACTGAATGCTTTGCGCTTGATGGTGTGATGAGCTGCACGGTTGACGCTGATGGGGTTTGTGATGGTGCATAATAGGAGAAGAAAAATGAAAAAGTTGTTTGTGCTGATTTTGCTTTTTTTTGCAATTGATATTGCAGCGCAAGAAGTCCAGCCAGAGGAAGTTGAAGAGGTTACTATTGCGGTCGAGTACAAAGCCCCAAAGAATCTCATCAAAGGCGCAGCGGAGCAACTTGGCTGGACCGGTTATATTGAGGAATTAGAAGAATTCGTTGTCGGATTTGAAGCAGATGGAGTCACAGAGATTTTAGAGAATAGACTTGTCAAAAAAGAGCAGACCTATATTGAGTTTATGGAAAAATACGTCCAAACGCAGATCCTTCGTTTGGTAAATCGGCCTTATTCAGAAATTGCAGAAAAAGACATGAGGGCTCAGCTCATGGCAGTAAAGCAAAAAATAAGTGAAGAAAATGCGCAGCGCTTGAAAATTGTTGTGAGTGAATAGTTTTGATGGGTGAATACTTTTTTAATGTATTGGTTTCAGTTGATCAGTTGATCAATGCATTAACCGCCGGAAATCCAGACGAGACTATTTCCTCACGGACATGGCGAGAGCGGCCAAATTCAAACATGAGAAAGGTTATCGATTTTTTGTTTTCTTGGCATGAAAAAGATCACTGCAGAAAAAGTTATGAAAGAGAATTAGCACGACAAAGGGCCTTCCAATGAAGAGAAAAAACCTAAAAGCATTAGTTTTTATATTATTATCAAGTTCAGCTATTTTTGCTGAAGACTTAAAGGTGGAGATACCAGAGGGGCAAGAAAAAAGAGTTATCGAGGGACTTGCAAAACGGCACGGGTGGAAACCTTTTGTGCAAAATGAGCAAGGCGAAATCTTGCCAAACTCGCACTAA
>Ga0208645_1000610_pt1 | contig 36654 bp, 67 predicted proteins | sample VirMetDEL_Sep_01_FD_184519 | JGI IMG/M metagenome (GOLD analysis project Ga0208645, IMG submission 184519) | Aqueous microbial communities from the Delaware River and Bay under freshwater to marine salinity gradient to study organic matter... | ecosystem: Environmental > Aquatic > Marine >... | reverse complement strand
TCACAATTAAGATCTCTCTTAGTCATACCAAGACTAGCACCAAACGAAAAGGTTTGACCACCAGCAGATATACCTACCGTACATAAGTCTTGCGACATACTAGATATAGCAGGAGCTGATGCACTAGGTACTACTCGTGAGTCACCCTGATAAGCATTGGTTGTATTGTTTGTGGTTGAATTACTAGAACTACCATTTTGAAAATTTGTAGTAGCAGTAGATGAATAGCCTCCTGTGATCGCAGTATTACTCCCACTAGAATTTACCTGATCATTGGTAGTAGCTCCATTAGAAGTTACATCTGCCAAAGCAGAGTCCATGATCCAACTAAAACCTAGTAACATTATTAAACAGATGCCTGCTGGTATTAGTGCTGATTTCATTTTTTACCTTTAAATATGTCCGCTCCTTTGAGACCATAGATACTAGCGACCACGCCAATAAATAATGATTGGTACCAGAACGGTAGATTAGAAAACTTATCAAAAAATATATCTAGCTTTTCTTGTATGTTAGGATCATCACTAAACACCGACCAGATCAATAAAACCACAGGGGCGCTCACAAGCAAAAGCACGAACTCGTCTTTCCATCCCTTGTCATTTGATTGACGTATAGCTGCTTGATATTCTACTTCACCTGATGCCATCTTTTGTGCATGTAATAAAGCAGCATCAGACATTAAAACTTTAGCTTTTTGTTTATTAGCAAATATTGAAGCCCCTGTATTTAAAACAGTAGGCAGTAATGATAACCACATTTTTTATAATAACCTTATGATATGAGATAGATTTAAAGCTCGTTCGAAGGTTTGTTCAGCCCATCTGCTGTCTAACATTTCATCAGCAGCTTTGTTCCATTCAGCTTCGTCTATTGCTTTAAACATCTTGTTGAATTTAGACACTCTTGGTCTACCCATTTGAAAGACCATTTCAATCAAAACACCCTCTATTTTGCTTAATTCAGCATCAGTTAAGCCTAGCATTAGCAAATGTGGTAATTTCTCTTTAATGAGCTTGTTTGCCCCCTTAACAGCGATATCAAAGTCTTTATCAAATAGCTCTGTTAAAAACTCTTTAGAATACTTATTTCCTATTTGTATATTGTCTTGTGGCAAAATCATATGACCATAGCCTATAGTGGCTATACCTAGTGTGTCATTATATGCAACATCACGGAAGCCTTCATGCTCCATGATTCGTTCTTTTAATTCATTCATTATTTTATTGTGTAACCAGTTGGTTGCGTTGAGAGGTTGGGTAGTTTATCTGGCTGATTTCCAGCTATAATATCTTCTAAGTTTTTGTTTATGTACCATACAGCAGATCCAATATAACTATCTCTAGTAAAGGTTTCTGAAATTTCTTTTAATGAGCAGCCAAACTGTAGTAATAAAGACACAGCTTTGCCTGAACTACGTAATTCTCTATCCAAAGTAGACTCAGACTTTTTAGTTTTAACCCATATAGCTACTGGAGTAACACCAACATTATCTATTAAGTAATCAACAGTAGATACTATTTGTTGATCGTCTATTAACATGCGCACATTTATAGAACGCATTCTATTTGGGATTTCCATTCTTGACACGTTATTCATACTTCTCTAGCAGCATCTCAAGATAATGAATAGCTTTTTCAATGTCTTTTCTTTTACCTTTATCACGATGCCTGGTTACATATTTAATTACATTACCTTCTATATAAGGTAGCTTATTAGCTATTATATATTCAGTAGGTTGAATCTTTAATTTAGAATAATGTGTTCCGTCAATTTGTTTTTTAAATACACTCATGGACAAATCTTATTCCATTTTCCACCTTTATTCAATACCATTGGTAATAATTTTGGTAAGCCATCTATGATAATACCGCAACTAATAATAGGTCTAGATTTTTGTGTTTTACAATACTCAAAAGCTAATGATTTAGCATCTATCAAACAGCCTACTTGCATACCCCAGTTTAAATTACTTGGATTACCCCAATACTGTATAGAGCAGCTAGAATGATAGTGTCCTTGTACTGTAGGGCAACCATATTGCTGTGCTACTTTTAATACGTTGGCAGCTTTACCATGACAAAAGTAAACCTGTTGACCATTAGACATAGTAATAAGCAGATCATCATGCCATTTCCAACCAGGACCAACTTCTAAATAATCGTTATAGGATTTAATAGCAGCTTTTGGTAAGCCACTAGCTTTCTGTTTACGATATACTAATGAGCCATGATTACTGTCCATCAGATCTACTTTAGGAAACAGTTTCTCCATAGCTTTAATAGTTGGTAGTGATTCTTTATGCTCATGCCCTGCACTATACAAGTCAGGATCAGAATCATGAAATGATATTGCATGTGAGTCTACCTCATCACCTATGTGTATTACACGATCAGGCTTATATTTTTTCTTTATAGCTTTAAGAAATGCGATTAGATCTGGATGGTGATATGGACAATGTGTATCTGATATCACCAAAATACATTTATTCATAAAATGATATAATCTGATTTGCTTTATTTTGTCAAACCAGAGTTCTTACTATTATATAAAGCATCTGAGCAAAGACAGTAGTACCAATAAACCAGACTAAAGTACGCAGCTGACGCATATCTTTCTCAATATGAAACAGGTGATTGTCCTTCATCAGGGTTAATCGTTCTGCTATTACGTCAACTTTGCCTTCTAGACGTGCAATATCTACGCTATTCTGTTGACTCTGATCCATCAGTAACTTCTTCTTTAGGCAGTTCAGCTTGAAGCTGTGCTGTCCAATAGTTTATGACAATATCCAAGTCACCTTTTTGCTCACCAAGTCTCATCAACTTAGCGTACACTGCTTTACCTTTGTCAGATAAGGTAGTTTGATCGTATTCTTTATTGTTTATTGTAAACATTTTATCTCCTCAGTTTTTAGCTAAGTGTACTTACATCAAAAGAACTGTCAACAGTTTCTACAACTGCGTCAGCAGTCCATACTGTGTACTTCTTATTGTACATATCATCCCAATGAGCTACGTCAAATAAACCAAGTATCTCAGCCTTAGTGTAACCACTAGGGGCTTTTGATGGCGTGTCTATTTTAACAGAATCACTGAATATGTGTGGGTGTGAGCCTTTGGTGTACTTATATTGTACCGACCATTCGATTACATTCCCGTCAGCATTTTTTTTAGGGATTCCTGATACCCATTCTTTAGTTGCGTCAGATGCGTGTGACATATTATTCTCCTTTTAGAGTGTTTATTTCTTGTTGTAGAGTTGTTACTTGAGCTGACAACTCTTGTACAGCTTTTATTAATGGCATAACATACATTGATTCAGATATACCTTGTTGTTTATCTGCGTGTGTTTGATCTTCATACCATCCTGCAAATTGATCTATACCGTTTTTATCTAATGCTGCTTTAACTTCTTGAGCAATTAATCCATGTTGTATTTCAGGATGTGGGTATTCAGTATCTTCAGGATTATATTCTGATAAACTAGGGTCTAGTTCAGAAAATGCTTTCCAGTTATAGGTAACAGTTCTTAGATCATTAATAAAATCTAATCCAATAGAATTGTCTGCAATATTTTTCTTCCATCTTTCATCAGATGAATGTGACCAAGTAGCATTAGAAGTAAAAGTATTTGTAATATAATTATTATGCATACCTATTCTAACTGTACCAGTTCCAGCAGCAGTGAAGTTAGTTATACCAACACCATGTCCAATAATTATTTCATTATCTACATTAGTGCCTGAAGCCTTTGTTTTATATCCTATATAAGTGTTGTGATCTCCTGTAGTAGTTGTTAATCCAGCATCATGTCCGATTGCAATATTAGCAATTCCACTAATTAGATTTCCTAAAGCCGAAGAACCTAGTGCTTCATTGTAATATCCACTAGTCATTTGAGTACCAATGGATTCACCAACAAAACAATTAGCACCATTGCCTGTTAATGTGCCAGTCATACAATTACGACCTATGGCAATATTACTGTTAGATGTAGTAATACCAGTTCCAGCTTGATAACCAATAGCTACGTTAAAATCACCAGACGTCAAAGCATCTAGTGTGTAGTTTCCAACTGCTACGTTGTATTCACCACCACTGACTGCCCCACCTATAGAATTTAATCCAATAGCTGTGTTATGACTTTCAGTATCAGCATTATTATATGCTTCTCTACCGATTGCAGTTATACCACCACCACTTGTATTATTTGTTGCGGCTTTAGAACCAAATGCAGTTAATTCGTGAGCTGTGTTTTCTTTACCAGATTCAAAACCAACACAAGTAGCATTACCGCCAGATGTTGTATTTGCACCAGCTAAATATCCAACAAAAACATTGTTATCTCCTGAGGTTAAAGACTGTCCTGTATAGTTTCCGATTGCTATATTGTATTCTCCACCAGCTATGTTTCCACCCATTGAATTAACACCCATTGCTAAGTTATGGTTTTCAGTAGTTGGACCAGGATCACCACCCATAGCACTGCCACCTATTGCAATATTATGCACACCAGTTGTAAGAGCCTGTAAAGTAGAATAACCAACAGCAGTATTATTATCATCTGTATTGCTACTAGGATTAAATGTACCTAATGCACTAGAACCTACAGCAGTATTTCTATCACCGACAGTATTAGTACCTAAAGAACCGTGTCCAACTGCGGTGTTAGTATTTCCGCTAGTTATTGCATCACCTGATTGATGGCCAATTAGAGTATTATAGCCACCTGTATTTATAGCACTACCAGCGGCATAACCTATAGCAGTTACAAAATCAGCAGTGGTTACTGCATCAAGTGCAGTTAAACCATAAGCAGTATTATAAGTTGCAGTACTATCTGTACCTGATACATCGTGAGTATAAATGGAACCTGTGTCACCTTGATAAAAAGGAATACCATTAAAACTAGTACCAGTAACAGTACTTGACCCAGTTATAGCACCGTCTACTTGTAGTGTAGATGCCATATCTACAGCACCATCAATGTCTACGATATCAAGGTTAGTAGTTCCATCAATATCAGCATCACCTGATATATCTAAACTACCACCATCAATTTCTCCAGTAGCAGTTACGGTTGTAGCAGTAAGAGCTTGTGCAGCTATTGTACTACCTGATTCAGCAGTAAATGTATTAGCTGTGATTACAAAGTCTTTAGCACCTGCTACATAGATATCAATAGTATCATCAGTAGGAGCTTCAATGTAAGTATCACCATCATCATCAAGGATTACTCGACCACCAAACGCAGCAGTATCTATACCTAGTTCAACTTTGGTAGGAGTGCCAGCAGCTAAAGTGATACCTGTTAGGTTTACAGTCTGTGTAGTAGATGCGTGAGAAGATGAGGCAATAGTGCCTTCGACCACATTAGCACCACCATCGGTGATTCTAATCTTTCTACCAGGAAAGTATACGCTTGAGATGTCTGATGCAGAAGTTATAGTAATAGTATCAGCATCACCACGTGCTACTGTATAAGTACCATCACCGTCACCAAACTCAAAATATCCGTCTCCAAGTTGTTCATACATATCTCGCATGTGACCCATGAGTTCTCTAGCAGCATTATTGACATTACTTGGTGCCATGTTTTCTGCAAAGTTCACAGTCATGTTAGCAGTATTGCTACTTGCTGTTGAACTAAATTTACCTACGCCTGTTCCAGCCATTTTGTTTTCTCCTTAAAATAGTGCTTTTGTTGGGTTTTGTATCAGCTCTCTTGTTTTAAAGGCTGATGATCTAGGAGCATTGTATTTAGGATGCCCTATTTGTCCTAGTATTACGTTTAATGCATCATCATAAGATAATCCATCTTCCATATATTCGTCTACTGCTTGGCTTAACCAAATAGGTAAGAATTTCTGTCCTACTTGACCACCAATTGCTAACGCTTTATCTAAAGCATTATCATCTTTCTTAGTTATTGAAGGACTCCAACCAGTAGTGAGGTATTCTCTGTTTGTCATAATCTCACCAAATGTTTTGGTTAAGGAGCCTAATTTTTTTACGCCAGTTTTTTGCGGATCTGTCAACCAATGAAACGGTTCCATGTACTGTTTACTAAACGTCAGTACTTCTCCGTTTCCTAAATCTATTCTTGTAGGGTCTTTATTTTCTAATATAGAATGCCCTGTAAATGCATAGTTCATAGCATTAGCCAATGTTCCATACAATATAGCACCATTAATCAAATATGTCATATAAAGATTACGGTTTCTTTCATTAGCATTAAATGCTGGTATTGCTCTACCTGCCACTCTTAAGTTAGATATAGTCCAATCTGGAGCAAATAAAGCTAACTGTAAGTATGGTCTTGCACTAGGTTTAAATGCTGCCATTGCCATATCTCTTAACATTGGATCAGTAACTTCCATAGCTAATCTAGTAAAGTCTTGTCCACCAAATGCATCATTAGCAAACTCACCAGCATCTCTAGCTAGTATAGTTAATGGTGTTTTAGGATTTTCCATAACTAACTGATTAAGTTTCGCTAACCCAGTATACAGCTTCATGTTTGTAAAGCTGCGTTCCCAAGTAATTTTATCAAACCAGCGAAATACTTTTCTAGTAGGTTTTACACCTAAATCATTAAGTACTTTGCCCATAGCAGGTAATTTAGATACTGCATCTTCTATATTGTTAAATGATTTATAGAATGAATCAGCGCCTATATCAGTAGGTTTGTTAATAGTTAAACCATTTCTTACTAATAATTCTACTACATCTCCATAGTCAGATTCTAATACTCTATCTAAAGTAGGTTTGTACTCTGTTTCTAAAAACTTTAAAAATTCTGGATGATTTGGATCATCAGCTGCTTTTAACATTAAATTCTTTTGATTACTAAAAGCTTCTTTAGTCAATCTGCCTGCAGGTTTTAATCCTTTTAGTGGTCCAAAAGTAAGAAATACACTTTCTATTAAGGAAGCTGCATGAAAGAATGAAGCACCTACTGCAAATCGTTTCATAAAAAAATTAAGATTTTGTGAATGTCTAATAAGAGCATTAGGATCTTGTGCATCCATAACCATTCTTAAATATGGAATAGCATCTTCATGCACAAAAGCTTTTTCTATACTATATATTTCATCAGTTAATTCATACCTCTTTGTCTCATGATTTATTTTACTTATATAATTTCTTTTATTTAATATAGGATGGTCAAACTCTTTATATTTATACTTAATATCTTTTGGTATCATATTTAACTGTGTATGAATAATAGGTGTAGTCATACCAGGAAAATTATTTTCTTTAAGATGTTTTATAACATTACTTTCATTAGTAGCTTTACCAATAGCAGTTGCATATCTAGACATAATATCAAATACATTTAAGTCGCCATTATCAGTTGTTTTTGGCATATAACCCATTCTGATACCTTGTTCATATGTAGGTATAATTCTTTTTTTAGCTGACTTACCTAAACCACCAGTACCACCAAATAATTGTTTAGCAGGTACTACAGTTCCATCTAATAACTTAATATTTTGATTATCTATTTTATCTGCGTTATTAAAAGCTTTACCACCTGGTGTAGCTTCCCATTCTTGACTTATATAATTACGTAAATAACCTACTTTACTTTTTTTCTTACGCATTACTTTAGCCATACCATCATGAAACTGTGCAAAAACACCGCCTGGTTTTACTAAGTTCAATTCTTGTTGTGTAAACTTAACAGTAATTTTTTCTAGGTTATCATCAATATACTTTGATAGTTCTAAAGCAGCTTTTTCTTGACCTACTTCTGGTAATCTTTTAATGTATCTATTATTAGCTTCTAGTAAAACAGCTTTATTAAATTTTTGGAATGTAAATGTACCATCTTTTGCAATTTCTTTAGGTGCTTGCATAGCAAATACCATAGCTTCTGCTTTAACGGGATCAACCATAGTTTTTAAAGCATTAAATTGCCTAACTTTTTGTTCAACCTTTATAACATTGCTTTGCATAGATAATGCTATTTCTTTAATTTCTATTTGATTTTTTGCTTTAGCAATTTTGTCATCTACAGTACTTGTATCAAAAGCTTTTCTTATACCTTTTACTACGAATGGTATACTTGCAAAGGTTACACCTAATGTAGCAGCGGTAGCTAATTTATCTTCTTCTGCTGTAAGAAATCCAGCAAGACCACCTACGCCTGCTAATGAACCAGTAGATTTCCAATTAAACTCATTCATAATTGTAGCATTTTTAATTTTGTGTGTGTCTGCTGCTACTTGATCATCAATTACTTTACGAATTTCTTTAGTTATTACTGGTCCGCCTTTAGATGCACCTAGAATTTCATAAGTAGCTTCTTTTAATGCTTTATCTAAATCTTTTGGATATTTATCCATTTTTTGTGCTATAACTACAGCAGTCTTTTCTACTGTTACTCCGCTTTCTGCAGACAGTTTTGAACTTAATCCCCCCATCATAGCTCCAAAGGCAAGGTTAGCAGTTCCTGCTATACTAGCTTCGGCTATGGTTCTACCTGCTGAGATATCTGCATCTTCCCCTAACTGAAGGGGTATACTATATGCAGTACCAAAAGCAGCCCCACCCACTACAGCTGCGCCAGCACGAGCTAAACGCTCTGCTTTTACTGTTGTAGCTCCCACAGCTTTGACAGCTGCGTTTCCTAATCTTCCCCATCCTACAATAGGTATGGCTAATAAGTACGGATCAGCAAGGGTTGCATTAATTAACTCACTTGCTAACATTGATGGATGTGATATTAAAAATTTGGCTACTTCACTTGCATCAAATGTACCGCCTTCTTCTAATAAATAACTAAACTTGTTATATATACGAGTAGCTTCTTCAAACTCTTTACTACCAGGAGTAGCTACTTTTAATATTTCTTTAGCATCAGCAGCTTGTTTCTTCTTAGTGTTACCAGTAAAGTATTGATATAACGATGCAGGTAAAGATTCTTCAAACCACAGCTCTTTTAATGGTCTAATATTAAAGCCAACTTCTGGCATTTCAATATTAGGCATATCCACATTAGGATTTCTTTCAACCATTATACGTATAAATCAGGTCTAAATTTCTTTAACGCTTTCTTAGCTTCTTCTAATCCACTTGATTGTTTAATTTTCATTAACATTTCACTACTATCAATAATAGCTTCTTCCCAAGTATAACCACCTGGTGTTCTTTGATTAGATACAACACTAGCTGTTTGATGTGGTACAATTACTTCTGGACCATGTTCACCTACTAAATAAGGTTCTCCAGCTATTACTGTTCCTCCTTTAGCTTTTTCTTGTAATGTTCCTGACTGACTAAAAATAGAATCCCATATTTGATCTACATCAATATCATATTGACTGCCACCAAAGAATTGTCTGATAATACCATTTTTAGTAAACCCTTTACCTTTAATTACCATTTGTTCTGCTTTTTTAATATCGGTAGCTGATGGTGTTCCATCACCTGCTAAATCTTGTGCTACAAATAATATTTGTTCTTGAATTGCATTTTTAATATCAATTTCATCTTGATCTGATACACCCAAACTGTCTATCCAACCTAAAGATTTACTGCTTACAACTTTATTATATAAATCATAAGTTTCAGCAGAATGACTACCTGCATCTGTTATATCTCCAATACCCTCAATTCCAATGGCTTTATATTTAGCTTTTTGTGTTGTCGTTAAATTCATTGAATCTACATATTCTTCAAATGCTTTATCTTTATCCATAGATTTATTAAATTGATGTTGTTTAAAGTCATTAGAAATAATAGATGCATCTAAATTTTCTAAAGCTTGTTGTTGATCTATATCTAAACCTTTAAGATTCTTTTCTTTAAATGCATAATCAATCTTTTCATTTTTATCAGCATATTTAAGAATAATTTCAGCTTGTTCTAAGCTTACTTTATTTTTTGCTACATCTGTTTCTAAGTTAGACATATTTAAATTATTTTTATCGAAATAACTACTAGCATCAATACCAAGCATAACATTACCATATTTTTTAGATTGTAAATCTTCTTTTAATAAATCTATACCAATTTTACTTGATTCAATATCAACATCACCTTTTTGTAAATCTTGTGATGTTTTTAACAATTCTACTATTTGACCAGTTTCTTTAACTCTCATTAATTTTTTATTTTGATCTCGCAACTCTTGATTTGTTATAAATCCTTGAGTTGTTTCTGCAGCAGGTAATAGAGCTGCTCCAAGATTTTTACCCCCAGCAGCCTGTTGCATTAAAGATAACCCCATAATAAATCCTGAGTTACCCATCATTTGATCTATTTTATTTTCTTCAGGTTTTTGTCCTTGATATTCTAAAAATGCTTTAATAAATTCAGGTGCTTTTTCTTTATTACCTAGATCACCTGTTAAATCAAACATACCTTCTTCAGTAAGACCTTTTTTATTAGCAAGAAAATCATAAAAATCTGTTGAAGAATTACTTTGATTACCACCAAACATAGTTCCTTGTCCACTGGGATTAAACCCTTTAAAAAAATCAACCATTAAAATAATCCTCCTAGACCACCTAATATTGCTCCACCAGCTGCTGCGTATGGATTACCACTAAACACTGATGCAGCAGATAATCCACCACCTAAAGCTCCTGTAAGAGCATTATAACGTGGCTGTTCTGCAGCTTGTTGTGTAATTGGGAATCCAGATGCTATAGGTGATACAATACCTGCGTATTGAGCTAACCTATTATATGGAGACATTTGTTCATATTGATATCGTTGTAAATCTTCTTGTAACATTCTACCTTGTAAATCTTCATAAGCACCACCAACACCAGCTAATCCTTGAGCGCCTTGCATTGCTCTAGCATCTGCTGCTCCTTGCATTGCAGGTAATTGTCCTGCAGCTTGTAGTTGTTGTTGCTGACCAAATTGATTAGCAGCTTGCATAGCCTGTGCATTCATCATATCGGCAGCTTGTTGTCGTCTAAACTGATCGCCTTGCATACCCATCATAGATTGAGTTTGAAACTGGTTAGCGCCTTGCGCTCTAGCTAATGCATCTTGTTGTATGCCTAGCTGTCTATTTCTTTCAGATTCACTTAATTGTGAAGCTATAGGTGCATATGCTTGTGTAAATGCGGTTTGGGCTGCAGCTTGTGCGCCTGGACTAGTTCCAGTTCTACCCATACCACCAAACTGATCTTGTACAGCGTTTAGAGATTGGTTAGCAATACTAGATTGTAAGCCACTTAAATAATCTTGTTGTGGAGATAGCTGTGCCATACCACTATAAGTTTGTGTAGGTATACCAGAATACTGACCGCCTGCACCTACATTACCTCCAAATATACTTGGAGCTTGTCCTGCAGCATAACCAGAAAATACATTTCCAGCTTGTTGCATCATTGGTGATCCAGATAATTGATTAGTAGATAAATTCTGTAATCCTTGTAAACCTTGTTGTGTTTGTTGTGCAAAAGGTACTACTGTAGATCCAGGATAATATTGTGAACCAGTTCCAGATTGATATAAGTTTGAAGCTTCAGTTAGTATATTATTTAAATATGGTTCTGATGGTGCATAAGGTGATACCTGATTCTCTTGTGTAATTGTGTCTCCGCCTCCGCCTGACATATTATAGTTTCCTTTCGAGTAAAACGTGTGTTTTCTTAAATTGATATTGTTTTAGGACTCTTTCCCATCCAGGTCTAGCCCATGATTCTACGTGTGTACATTCTTCTGATTTAGCCCAATTAGCTATTTCATCCATTACGTGTACCCATTTTTTCATTTCACGACCAGTAGCAATAAATACATTACATACTTTTGAATTTGGTCTTTTTAATATTTGTGTAATAGCTGTACAATAATGTGATTCTTCAGCATCTTTATCCCAACCTAACCACAGCTGCATTGTTTCATCTAAACAATTAGATTTAATATCTGAACTATTATAATGTTCTCCAGATCTTTCTAATGCTAAATGAATGTGTTTATCTACTAAACCCCATGCTTCTTCTACATTATCTGTAGGTATTAATATTGCTTTGATCATGTAATTTCTAAATAAGATACAATTCCAGATATAACATCAGCATTTGCTGCGGTAATTTTTAACACATCTCCTGCTTCTAATATCATAGATCCTTCTACACCATTAACAGTTGTACCTGTTGATACGGTATGATTATACACAGTATAGGTAGTACCACCACTAGTTACTGATAAAGATACTAAAACATTTGAGTTGTGGGTACTAGCAATCTGGACTGATTTAACAATAATAGCAGTATCGCTTGGTGCTGTATAAATTGTAGTAATACTAGTGCTATCTAAAGCAAAGAATTCATTTTTATAAGTATGTGCCATTACTCAATTCCTTCATCAGTATTAAATGTTTTATATGGTTCTTTACTTGCTGTCTCATTAAATCCATCATTAAGATTTTTATAAAATTCATCTAATGCATTATGCTCACAATTTAAACATTTGCAAGAAACACATGCACCATTGTTTCCACAATGACAGCTATGAAAACAATTTCTACATGCATCTACGCTAGAAACCATGCTACTACTTCCTGATTTTCTACATTGTGATATGTAATAAGTTGGTTAACAACATCTTCTGTTACTAATTGAAATTCGTATTGTGGTAACAACACACCTTCTAAACTAGCAGCAGGATAATTGTAAATATATGTTAGGTTTAATTTACTAGACATTACCAGCCGCCACTACTACGACCAGTAGGTCCTGTACTACCAACTCTACCAGATCCAGAAGCTTCAGGTCCAGAAGTATCTTGTCCTGCGCCTCCACCTTTTTTATCTCTTTCTAAATTACGTTTATTAGCAGCGGTATTAGCTTGATCTGCAGCTGTTTCTCTTGCTGCAGCAGCACCAAATGGACCTTGAGGCTGAGAACCTCCACCAACAGTTCCACCTGGACCTGTTGTACCTTTTGGCGCACTATATCCTCCACCAGCTATCTCTTTTATTTTAGCAACAGTTGAAACTTTTTTTCTTTGTATAGCTTCTATAAAATCTCCTAATATATTTGCATCTTCTCCATAAGGACTTGCTTCATAATCTGGATTATTATAGCCAAAATATGCACCTATTAAATTAGGATTATAAGTTGGATCAGGAAGATTTTGCATTGGACCTCTATCTCCTCCACCTTGTCTTACTGCAGCATTAACCATTGTATTTAGTGGTAAAAAATTACTATTATTTGCAGCTTGTGGCGGTACTCCTGGTGTATAACTTAAATAATTAGCAACTCCAGATGGATTCATAGATGTAGCTCCACCACTAAAATCACGTGTAATTAAACCAGGTTGAAAATTATTAGCTAAAAGATTTTGTTGATATCCAGGCATTGTTCCTGTGAAACCTTGTAAATAATCTGGACTACCAAAACTAGAATTTTGTATACGTTGTTGTAAGTCTGCTGTTTGTGGGTTGGTTAAAAGTACCATTATCTATATCCTTCATTAGTTGCTTCAATGTCAATACCTTGTGCATCTGACCAAGTTGTACCTGCTGGTATTGTTAAATTAAATTTAAAATATCTTGCTGATTTACGCAATGGTATATTGCCAGTACTGTGCATAGTTGATGTACCTGTCGTACTAAAAGAGTCAGCAACTCTATTACGATGGCTTAATGTTCCTATAGCAGCACTTGTGTCTACAATAGGTCTAACATTGCTTATTAATGATCTACTAGTTGGAAATATTTCTGTTTCTCCAGTACCTATTTCAGCAGCTAATGTAGCGCCACCAAATGATCCTAATTTATGACTAGTATTAAAAGCACCTAAAGATCTTAGACCACCAATAAATACAGGGTTATCAAGTGATACTGTTATAGCATCTAAATCATCTGTACCTGATGCTGGATAATCGTCTAGTTCTTCTAATGTAAATCCAGGTGATAAGTAATCAATAATAATTTCATGATCTAATTCTACTATAGACCATCTTTCACTAGCAATATGATAGATAATAATTTTATCATTTTGTGTACCTGCATTGTTACCAGTTGCAGATGGGTATGACCACATAACTAATTTGTTTTCATGATCGTACGATGCTCTAACTCGTTCTCTAAAAGTAAACTTAAGATCATTATAAAAGAAACGATCTACTTTATTTGCACCTATAGGTCTTGATGAATTACCATCAGTAACATAAAAACCATCTTCAGATAAGAAGTAAACTAAGTTACCTACTTGTATTACGTTTTTACCTTGTACAGCTCCTCTGTTATCTTCTATTCTTCTAAATTGAAATACAACATTACCGCCTCTATAATCCATACGAGTAATACGATTTTCTTGAAAGATTAAACCGTATTGTCCACCAGTAATACCTGTAATAACACCACCTTCTGGAAGTGTTTCAGAATCAGATTGATTAGTTCCTACTGTCCATGAGGTTGCACTATTAAAACTAGACCATTGTACTTTGTTTTGTGCATTAGGTTGAAACCCTGTAACTATAAAATTACCTACCACAGCAGCATGTCTAAATACTGGAGGTGATCCAGCAAGTGCTGCAAAGTCTGTAGAACTATCTAGTGTCCATGCTTGCGGAGCATCGTCACCATTAAAAGCAATAACTACTTCACCAAATCTAATAAAATCCCAATAGGATTCTGTAGAAAAACTAAAGGTAGTTCCTCCACTTTCATCTACAAACGCATTAGATGTTAGTTTGTATAACTTAGTAGCATCACCTGCAAATATAGACACAACACCACTATCAGACTTAAATGCTTTACCACCTTGACATCTTGCATCAGTTCCATTGCTAGAAGTAGCAGCTATATCATTAAATGGTCTATAACTGTTAACAGCAGGAAATACATTCCTAGCTTGGGTAGCTCCTGGATTGACATGGTCTGGCAGATCTGGCAGCCATTCGCCAAAAGGTAATTGCATTATACGTTATCAAAGTTGTTAATATTAATACCTGATCTTTGTATTAATGGTGAGCCATTATGTTTTTCTTTCTCATCCATTTCTCTAATTTGGTTTATACCAGTAACAAATAGTTGTTGCCATTGTGCAACAGTATCTGGTGCAATACCCCTAATAAAATTACTCGCATGATAAAGACTACCATATAAATATACAGCAGGATGATTGGTGAGTATAAAGTTAGTTGTGGTACTAGCTGACAGGGAGTCAAATGCCTTGTAGTACACAAGGTTTGCTGTGTAAGTTGTATCAGGGGTAGGGCTGAAACGAAAGTTGGTACCTTCAATGCTATAAGCTTGTGGCGTACCTGTTCTAGTAGAACCTCTCATATCAAACTGGTTGTATGGTGTACTATAAGTAAGTTTAGTTTTACCATTATTATTTAGAAAGAAACTTCTTACTCCTAAAAATCCTGTAGGTAATGCTTCTTGTTCAGCATCTATACTAACAGTTTCAGTAGTTTCCATAGATCTTATACGCAGCTCTCTATTAAACTCTGCTTCACATAAAGATATAAAATCTGGTATCTCACTAGTTAAATCATCTCTAGCTAACCAATTAGCAATAGAAGTTTGTAAATTTGCATAATTATCTAAAGCCATTATAGTTTCTTATCTCCTACTCTAAAGTTTTCAAACTCGTTACTGTTAATCATTCTTTTAATTATAGAACGTTGATCATCTTTTTCTACTTGCCACCAATTAGAGTGTCCAAACAATTCTTTACATTTAATTTGTAAAGCTATCAAAGGTATTTGAGCTATACGTTGGAACTCACCTTTTTGTTCTCCAGCTCTATGATTACGAGATATTTTATTATCTTGTAATATAGGTGTAGTATCTTGTGAATGTTTTACTACTAATTTACTAGTAGCTTTATCTACATGGATATCTTGATTAGGATTGTATATATCAGCCATGTTACAGCTCCGTTGGATCTACACCATAAGCATCTACTAATATTCTCCAACCATAAGTATCATTGTAGAAAACTAAACCAATACCTGTATTTTCTGTAGTAATTGTGAGGTCAGCAGCAGCTCCTTGTATCTTTTTTGAGTTTCTGTCAATAGTTAAATTGTTTGAGTCAAATGATGCAGTTGCGTCAAGTACATGAATTTCATCACCAGCACTAGGACTAGCAGGAAGTGTAATTGTAAATGCACCACCTGAAGTATCACATAATATTTTATCACCAGCAACAGCTGTATAGTTACCAGTTTTTGTTAAATTATAAACAGCTGATACTGCAGCGTTTAAAGTTGCAAATGTAATTTTTTTTGTAGCTGTAGCACTTGTGTCTACAACTGCAAACACATCATCATCTGCTGGGGTTTCTGATAATGCTGTTAATGCACTAATTTTACTATCAGCCATGTTTAATCCTTTTTTTTAAAACTTTTGTTCTTTGTTTGTTTTTGCTTTGTTGTTTAGAGCTTTGCTCTTTGTTTTTTATAATATTAACTAACTCGTTAAAATCCATTAGTTTTGGATAGGAGTATTAGTGAAGTATGAAACACCTACACCATCTTCTCGTATGATGTTATCTCCTGTTTCTAATAATAGGTATGTTAAATCTTCTAAGTTTATAGCATCATTAGGTACATCTGTCCTACGATTACGATACCTGTCCTGACTTCGTATTGATATAAAACCTGGTCTCATTACTGACTAAGTTCTGTTACTCTTGCTGTTCCTGTTACTGAACCTACTCTTAAAAAAGCTACTTTAGTTCCAGGTGTAACTCTAAAATATTCTACAGTAAATGCTGGTAAAATAATAGAAGTAGAAGCTGCAGTTGGTGAAGCAGCATTCATTTCTACATAAGCATCAACACTAGATACTAATCTAATTTCATTAGTTTGTGATCCAATTGCATTACCTGTTGCAGCAGAAGAATCTGCTACAGCTACAGTTTGCGTTGTTCCAATTTTAAATGTTGTTGGGGATTTCTTCATAATTTTTCCTTATGTAAAAGAGGGAGCCGAAGCTCCCCCTAATTAGTATTATTGGTTGATGTCCAAAATTACAGCGTGAGCTGCTTCATTTCTCATCTCAAGAGTCCATTCAACTAAAAGTTGCATTCTGTCTGAGTCACCAGTTTTTGCTAACTCATTCATTTGGAAATCTCTTAAGTATGCAGTAGCGACCATGTCGCTCTGAATTAAGAAACAAGCTTTGTCATCAGTAGTTGCCATTACTCTGTTAGGAACAATGTTGATATCTCCGAAGTCAGAAGAATATACGTCAATAGCAGCATATTCAGTTCTTGCTTCAGCAGGACCAAAACGAGTTGTGTTCGCATTGAATCCAGATATAACTTGTTTAACAGATGGTGGTACTACTAGCATGTCTAAATCGCCACCAGAAGTATAAGTTTCTTGGATAACGGTTTTTAGAATTGCTTCTGTTAGATCACGATCAGTACCGCCTGTAGGCGCTCTAGTCAATCCAGTAGCAGGATTATAGCCAGCAGATAAAGAACCTGCCGCATCGCCATTTGAAGAAATCCAAGTAGCAAATGAACCGATTTCTCTAGCAGCACTTGCAGAACCAGCTACAGAAACATTCTCTTTAATGATAGCGAATTCCATATCTTTTTTAAGTTCTTTAGATTTTTTAGCGATTTGGTAAGCCATCTCATCTGCTCTACCAGCTGCATCAACAGCTCCTTGAGTACCAGATATAGAGATTACTTTATCCATGATTTGTGTGAAGTTTTTAACTCTTGCAGTTGCAACCATTGCATCTGTAGTAGCTTCATCACCTTCGATAACAGCATTAGCAGCAGGAGCAGCTAGTGTGTCAGTTTGCCATTCGTGGCTAGTAGAACTTGCAACAGCTCTAGGTATAGCAGAAAGAATTGGTGTGTCTGACGGTGCAATATTATATATTACGTCAGCCAAATCTTCTCGAATACCCGTAGTGTCATAAGTATCATACAAGTTTGTTGGTTGTGCCATTTAAGGTCTCCTTATATTATGTTATGATTTTGTTTTCATACCTTGTCTAAATATAGCAGCAGCATCTTGCCATCTACCAGTTTTAGCTAGGCGTTTCTTGTTATCATTCATAGCTAAGTCTTTACGTTCACCTTTAGTTTTAGCAGTCCCAGATCTTACTACTCTTGGAGCATCAGCAACTTTTTTTACAAGTCCAGGTTTAGATTTCTGGAGTCGTCTGTATGCCATTGCATCTTTAAGTATTAAGAGCATTCTGTGATCTGTTAAACCTGCAATCTCTTGATCCATATAACCTTGATCAGATAAATATGTTTTCATATTTTGTCTAATCTCAGTAGATTTTGCAGCATCTTTCATCTCAGGCATCTTAATAAACATCTGTTTTTCTTGTTCAGATACATATTTTTGATACTCAGATTGTTGTTGCTGGTGAATTTGCATACGAGCTGCATCAAGATCTTTTTGTCTTTTCTGCATTTGATACTGTAAGCGTGAAGCTTGTACAGGATCTTCTTCGTACATTCTATCAAAATCAATACTCTGTAATTCAGAGTCTAATTGGGACTTAAGTGATTGTTCAAGCGAATGTAAATTAGCCATTTGTGTTTGAACAGCATCTCGTTCACGTTGGATCTGATCTTCTTGTTGCTTGCGCTCGATAGATAGTTCCTCTGTTTTACGAGAATAATCTGCTTGTCGTTGATAACCATTGATGAGTTCGTTTTGGTTGACCTCATATTTTTGTCCGTCTATTACAACAGGGAATATGGGTTCCTCCGATAACTCTGTAGTTTCCACAATGTCAGATTCAACTGATTCATCGTATTCTTCAGACAAAGCATTAGGTTCGTCAGGAACGTTACTGGGAGCAATTGGCTCATCAGTTTGCGTTAATGTTTCTTCTGTAACCGTTGCGGTCTCAGTTGGTGCAGGTTGAGTATCAGCTGATTGGTTCAACAAGCCCTTTATAGTTTCTGCAGCTCCACTAACTGTGGTTGGCTGCTGTTCAGCATCAGACATATAGTCCTCCTATTTAAGGTTTTTTTAAATCTTGCAGTTGTTTACTAGCAAGTTTACCTGTATTCATTATCTCAGTCAGGTGGGATTTAACCTTGTCTAACTGATGCCAGGCAACCCAGATAGCTGTTCTAGCTTCTGAATCTTTGTAGGAAGTCTGAACCATTTCTTTTTCATAAGCAGCTTTTAACATTGTAAAGCTCTCTATAAATAGTTCATCTTCTAATATGGTATTGGCTTTTGCGCCTTTATTTTGTTCTCTTATTAAATCGTTTTCGTTCATCTAGAGTTGTTTGGGTTAAAGAAAGTTTGTTGCTGTCTTTGTGTTTCATCACCTATATCACCTAATTGTGGTGACTGTCCACCTTTATTAGTATTCATGGCTTCACGTTTGATAGCATTAGAGTCAAACTGCACTTGATATTTAGCTTCTAACTCTTTTATTCTAGTCTCAAACTCTAACACCATTTGTTGTGTTTTAAGATCTATTTCTTTCTCTTTAACTTGCATATCTAGGATCTTACGTTGATTTTCTCCTTGTACTTGTGCAAGTGTAACCTTTTCAAACTCAGTAGGTGGTGGTGGTTGTGGAGCTGGCATTTGTTGCGCACCAATAATAGGATCAGTAAAGTATGTGTCAACATTTTTGAGTCCTGCAGCTTCAACTAATTTAGTTAATGTATTATGTACATTTCTTAAATTAACCATAGGACCAGCAGCAGATTTCTGTAAATTAATTGCTTGTAATTGTCTCTCCAATATGTTGTTGAGAATAGCAAGCTCTTGTTCTTTACTACCTGTTCCAAGACCTACTTGAATATCTACGTTACATCTATTAATCCATTCCATCGGCATCATAGCAACGTACTGTTCGTTTACACGAATAATTTTTTCTTTAGTTTCATACTTGATAACAGTCTCAAGAATCTTTTTAAATAACTCCTTGACACCTGTTTCAGCAAAAACTCTACAAATTAATTCTACTCTTAATTGTGCTTGAGTTAATATCTGGTTAATACCTGATGCTGTTTTGTTTAAAGAATCAGAATCCATACCTTGTGAGTATCTAGTTACACCAGTTCTTTGTTCTCTAACTACATCTAAGTATTCTAATAGCGGCATAGCCTGTTGATTTAAAGGCTGTGATTGCAATGGTTGTATAACTGATTGTGGTGGTTGTTTAGTTCTTACAATACCGCCTGGTCGGTTAGTCAATAGATCATCAATGTTTACTTGACCATCCATAACTGCAATACGATTGTTATTAGTCAAATACATATTGTCTAATAGTTGACGCATAATAGTTGATTTAACTAACTGCACATCTTCTACTAGTTCAGATACAGAACGACCATAAAAACGGTGTGGCACTAGAATAGGTGTAACACTTACGAAGGGTTGTCTGTCAAAAGGCACATTGTCTAAAATTTTATATGAGCTGTCGCCTGCTACAGTTACCTTGCGTAATTCCGCAATTCCATCTTCATCTTCATCTATTTTTATATAGCATTCGTAAATAAGTATTTGTTCGTTTGCTGTATCAGATGCAGTATGTCTGTTTAAAGAGTTATAATCTAAATCTTCATATCTGGTTGTTCTTTCTTCACTATATCTCTGATCATTATCAGTAGGTAAAGCTTTTACTTCTTCTGGATCAAAACCCATTTCAACTAATTCTGAACGAGTTATATATTTTCTATGCGCTGTAAAGTGTGCATCTTCTATAGTTTTAGCATTACGAGCAATAAGGAATTCTTCAGGTGGTACGTTCTCTATTCGTACTTGACCTTTCTTCTTCATTCTATTTACTACTACATCATGCATCTTACCACTAGACTGTACATCTGCAGGCATTCCTTGAGCTTCTATATAATCAGCAGCTTCTTTTAAAGCTTCTTCATCATCAATATCGTACTCAGTATGTTCTAATACTTTAACTTCAGGATCAGCTATAAGCATAGCAAACTCATCATCAGTCAGACCTTGATAAGTAGATCTTTCTACATCTAATGAATCATCCCAAAAGATTTTCATAATACCATTCTTCTGCAATAGAGCATCTTTAAAGAAGGTATACATTAATGTGAAACCAGGATTATCTTTATAAAAGACATGGTTTAAATAATCAGTAGCTTGTTTAGCAGCAGCTTCATCGCCTGGCTTATTACCAATACATTGTACTGCTTTAGGTGATGCAGTAAATGTTCGCATTATTGTAGGTAAGATAGATTCTATAGTATCAGCTACATCAGTACTTACTACTTGTGATCTACCATCTTGTTCATTACCAAATGGTTCACCAAAATAATATTCTAAAGACTTTGTTCTTTGTTCTGTTAGCTCACCGCCAAGATACCCCATTGAGGTTTGTATCTCAGATGCTATTAGAGCCTTTAATTTATATTCATCCATTATCTTACTCTGTTAGGAACAATTTTTATACCTGCTTTTTTATAAACAGACCTTGCTGTTTTACTTGGGTTGCCCAGTATTTTGCTGGCAACAAAAGCCTTGCCTCTTTTTTTCGTTACAGAATTAAGAGCTTTAAGTTCAAATTGTGCAATTTTTTTAACTTCAACAATATCACTTTTAGTTAATGTTTTTTTGTTTGCTAGCTTACTTAATCTAGCTTTTGCATGTTTTATATTTTTTAAATTTAGTGCTTTACTAATCATATTAACAGTTCCATTTCCTTAATGCTTTATTAATTCTTGAGTTTGGATCATTAGCAGTCTTTTTAGAAGTTAATCGTTTCTTCATGCCACCCATTCTTGCACAAAATGATTTTCTTCTATTAGCAGCTTTAGATCCTTTTTTTAATTTACTTGGTTTTGTAGTTACAGCAGTCTTTAGTTTACTACCTGGATTAGCACGTCTGTACGATGCTACACCTTTTTTGTTTAAACCACCAGAAGAACTTTTACCTTCTTTTCTTTGCCATGCAGGTGTTTTAGAAGTCATACAATTTTCTTCTTTTTGTTGCACGTTTTTGATATTTTTTTCCTTTAGCATAGTCACTTTTACTTACTGGAAATGTTCCGCCTTGATCAAGTTTAATAGATTTAAAAGGTCCTTTTTGAAATTTTTTTTCCATATAAGTTCTTTGTTTAGCTGGAGACTTTTTAGATCTATAAAATATATTTCTTAAGCTTGGTTCACCATATGGTCCATCAGTTATATACTGCGTTTTATATCTTTTTTTAGTTGGTTTACTTTTACCAAAGGCTTTTGTTCCTGCCCGAATAGCTGCTTTACTGATCATATAATAACCTTTATTTTTTCTTTTTATTATCTTTTGTGCCTAATTTATAAGCACCATAAAGAAATCCTGCTTTTACAGGTATTCCAATTGCTGAACCTACTATCATTGCTTTTGTCATAGGATCTGCTTTACTATATTTTCTACCTAATTTTTTTTTAACAATTTTAGATTTTCTACCTGTGTTTTTTAAATAATTAAAAGCTTTTTGTGATGCTTTAGTGATCATATTATATACCTTGTATCTACGTTAATATCTTTAGCCCAATCTGTTCTTTCAGGCGCTTCGCCTACACACCCATACCTAAATGCATCTGATCCGTGTGATGCCCAATTATGATGGGGTTTATTTTTAAAGACTTGGTTCTTATCATCAAATACCTTTTTATATTGTTTGAGAGATTCAATGCCTTGTTTGCATCTTATTCTATCAAACCAACAATTAGGTAATGTGTTTCTTACGGATTCTATACCGTGATCTACTTCTAGTTTAGGAGCTACTTCAAAGTTTAATCCTAACTCTGCAGCTACTTCTAATCTAGATTTACCTGTGCCTAGTTCCCTAGTTACAATATCGTGTGGAGCTATATGAGCGCCATAGTTATATGGTTTCTCATTCAACTTACTTACATAAAATGCTAATGATTCACCATTTGTTTCATAGTAATCAATTAGTCTTACTTCGTTATTAACTCGTTGTGCAAACCAAATTGCAGTAGAGTCACCAATACCTAAATCCCACCATGTTTCTACATCTATTGTAGGATCATATGGTACATCACCTATACGTTTTTCTTTTTCTGCTTGTTCCATTAAAGCACCATAATAAGCACCTTGAACTGCAGCATTGAATGAACATTCATATTCCTGTTGGAATTGTGAGTCTGGCATAGTGCGCTGTGCATCTTCCAACTCCCAATCAGGGATAACTTTAGTATCAGATGATCTGTACATACAACCATACCAATCTTTACTATCAGTACGTCTGGCAAAATCAAATACTTCCCAGAACTGATTATGTCCCATTGGAGTACCAATAAATATAACATAACCAAGTTTATCAGATACTGCAGGTCTTATAATCTCAGTCCAGGTACGAGGTGACATAAGAGCATATTCATCTAATACTACCCCATCAAAGCCTAAACCACGCAGTGAATCTGGATTGTCAGCACCGAATATCTGTATTCTTGATCCGTTATGTAAATCTATCTTTAATTCTGTTTCGTTTCTACCACCACCAAGTTGCATTAATGGTGCTGTGTATTCTTTGAGATAGTCAAAGGCTACAGCTTTACCTTGTCGGTAGGTAGGTGCTATATAAGCTAGTCTAGCATTATCTTTTTCAACTGCAGTAGCTACTAGTTTCCATATAGCTAGGCAGGTCTTGCCAAAACGTCTATGACAAACAATAACATTAAATCTTTTTAAGTTTTGGAATACTTCCCATTGATACTTACGAGGTTTAAACGGTATCGTTATTTCTTTGTTAGCTATTCCTTTTCTGGACTGTGGCATAAGTTTATACTAATTGGTTTTTTGCTATCACCAGTTATTTTATGTTCCTTACTTGCTAATCTAGCATGCACAAAAGGTGCGGCTTTTTCTGCAGCCCACATCTTCCGTTCAGGAGAAGTACCAGGATTGTTTAAAACATTCAACATATAATCCAACGGTGTTCTACTTGCACCCCTAATTTTAGCTTCAAGATTAGCGCCTTTACTGCCATCTTTTACGCCTTTAGGTCTGCCAGCTCCTGGTCTTTTACCGCCATGTGTCATTATACTCTTACGCCTCTACGTCTTAATGCTTCATTAAGTCTATTAGTTTTTTGTTTCTCAGAAGCTCTACCACTACCTCTACCAACGCCATAACCTACTGCACCTGTAGCTGTAATAGGATTAAGCAATGCTTTACCTGCAAGAGTTTGTGCGCCACCTAATACTGTTTTCTTTTTAGTAGACTTCTTTTTGCTCTTTTTCTTTTTCTTTTTAAATATTTTGCTTTCTTTTTTAGCAGCTTTGCCAAATATTTTACTTGCAACTTTACCTATCATTTTAATTTTTTCCTTTTATTTTTAAATCTAGCCATTTGTAATCTTTCTGATCTACTTACAGCTTTACGTTGTTGAGCTTTACTTACTGATCCAAATTTACCACCAAAGTCTGCAGTCATATATCCAGTTGGTTGTTTTTCACCAAAGAACTCAGCTCTAGCATCTGGGTCAGGTCGTTTCATTTCTTTCTTAGATAAACCAGTTTGTTTCTTAAAAGTCTTAGCATACTTTTTAGTTGGCTTACCAGCAATAAACGCAGCTAATTGATCTTCATTTAATTTATCTTTTAATTTTTTAGGTTTCTTTTTCTTAGTTGTAAAGTACTTAGAAGCAAACCTACTTATTCGAACCATTATCTATTTAATAAACCAGGCATCATTGCATCTCTAGTTGATGGCGGAGCCATACGTCTTGGTTGTTGCATTTGATTCATTTGTGGTGGTACAGGTGCAGCTCCCATAGGTCCAGGTACATTAGATACTTGTCCTGGTTGCTGTGGTTGTACCATTTGTTGTTTTGCCATAACTATCTTACCAAGAGTTTGTAACTCATTAGCTGATAGTGCAGATATTTCTTCAGCAAGTGTAACTAAGCTTTTAGCCATTATAATAGTCCTTTTTTAGTATTATTTACCACTAACTTTACGTCTGGTTGTGGCGTATATTCGATGTCAAGTTCTTTCTTATATCTAATAGGAGCAGACTCTTTAGTACCATTTAAGGCTTTTATTAGGTTAGCAATAACCTCTTTGTCTGATTTACTCATCTCCACCAGCGAATGCAGCAGCACCTATAGATGCATATCCAACAGGTCCTTGTACTTGTCTACGAATGGTATTTAATCTGCCTTTGCCTTTTAGACCTACAGCACCTCTTATACCTGATTCTTTTGTTTTAGTTTTAGCATAAGTTTTTGTACCTTTTACTCTAGATACTTTAGCTCCTGCTTTTTTTTTGCCTTTATATACTTTTCTAGCAGCTTTTCTGCCAAGTACTTTAGCTGTTAGTCCTACAATTGGTAATGCCATTGTGTTTGTTCTCCTATCTATAAACCCGTGTCTTACGAGCAATTCTTTTTGGTTGTTTTACGTGTTGTTTACCTTTTTTAGTGCCTTTTCTTTTAGCTGCAGTAGTAGCAGCGTATTCTTTAGCCGATAACGACTTGATTGCTTTCTCAGGTAGGTATCTTTCACCTGTTTTAGCAGAAGGTTTACCAGATTTGGTCCGCCATTTCTGTTTACCCCAGTTCTTTAAGCTCTTTTGAGACTTTTTCAGGGTCATTTATAGCCGCCACCGCCAGCCTTGTAGCGTTTTGCTAGCATCTGGGCTTTACGTGCCGACCATTGACCAGCTTTACCGCCCACTGCGCCAGATTTTATACCCTGAAACATGCGCTTACGCATACCAGGCTTAGTATAGTTCCCAGCCTTGTTAACGGTACTCTTAGCCATTATTTAACTTTAACTATTTTATAACCAGCTTTTTTTAAATCAGCAATAACTTTAGGACTAGGTCTAAAAACACCTTTACCTAACTTTATTTTATTGCCTTTTTTTGCACCTGGTAACTTTTTATCTTTATTCATATAGTTCCTTAACTTATAGTACTATTACTAGTACGAGTATAGCTGCACATGCAACCACTACGCCTTTTTTCTGCATAGTTAGTCCGTGCCATTTATCCAATATTAGTTGTTTCATTTCTTTTTTCCTTTTTTCTTTTTTTTGTTCTTCATAGGTGGTCTACCTACTTTAGATCCGTATGTGCCTTTACCGTATGGCATAGTTATTCTCCTCAGTTAGTGTTTAAACGCATTTTAAGGTACCATACAGCACGATTTACCAACCACCGTACCATTCGATCACCTCACCGAGATTATTGAGCTTTAATTGCTCACTCTCACCTTTTATTATAATATCTATTTCAGGGCTTGGTTCTACCCTAACACCGCTGAGTTTGGAATAGACCTTTGCCTGTCCCCGACCAAAGCTATCCTCGCCAAACATTACGTGTCCTACTCTAGGCATATGTCCCCCCTTCATTTGATTAGTCTCAATACAAACCCCCCTATATATCATTATGCACTGCTGTAGCAGTGTTGATGCGTGGGGGCATTTTAAAACCCCACGCTTTTGAATTGACGCTTTGAATGCGTTGGGGAAATTGATTCTTGATGCTACAGTTCGACTGTGCATTCGACCGCTTTCTCTGCATCTGCGAGCGTCAATGCATTAAGTGATATTTGCATTGCAAGACTTCTTTGTCTTATGTGTAAGGAAGTGATGCAATGCATTGGAGGTTTGCTCCTTTGTATACACGACAGACGCTAACACGTCATACTAACATCATACGAATCGGGATTTGTAGTCAAGTATTATATCGGTTCCAGGCGTTTGCATTTTTTCTTCTTGTTCGGCAAAGCCGAACGCTTAATGCACGACAACAAGTTGTCGAAACTTCTACCAATCTAACACTGGACAACTGCATCCAACGATTAGTTATGCTGTGAGTAATTGTGTTAGTTGAATAAACAGCTACCACCTAACCTCTAAAAGGAGACTACTATGCTATATATAATTATAATAGTACTACTAATACTAAATCTTTTTACTTTCTTGTGTCTGGTTCAAGTAGAACAAGAGAATAACAATCTGCTGACACTAGTAGAGGAGAGTAGAGAGACGGTAAGTAAATTAATAAAAACAGGAGAAAAATCATGAACAACAAAATTGATTACGAACTAGAAGCTAGTAATATACTAGAAGAACATAATATCGAAGAAGCATCTGCAAGTATGGTAAGATCAGTTGATACTAATAAAGGTATTACTTATAAGCACAATACTTTCGAACTGAGAAATGCTCATTCTGCACTATTGCACGCTGAGATCAGAGAGTATCATGCTCAAACTGAGTTGTTATCTGCTATGAATGACAATTTAGTTGATGCACGAATTGAAGGCTCACACGACAAGGAAGCTATCTATGGCTTTGATGATCCTAATGAGATTATGTCTCACAAGAAAGAAGATATTGAAGATAACCAAGAGTTCTTTCTTGATTCAGCTGTAGGTAAACTTAAGATGTTTTGGTTACGATATGGTTGTACTCATATATCTTGTCTGTTGTACACTAAGTCAGGTAAACTAGGTCGTAAGCAAACTCAAATTGCTAAGATAGCTAGTACTGGTTGGTACAATGAAGTTATTAGACTTACTGATAACAAAGAACTTATCAATGTCTATGATGCAGAAAGACAGCAGTTGAGCTACAGAATCAATGGTAATATTTCTGCTCTCAAATCTGCTACTACACCAGCTGTAAAGCAGGGAAATCTGTTTGAGAAGCAAGCCTTAACCAAATTGGTTCAAGTACAAGATCGAGAGAAGAAATTAAATGCGTATCTTGATCAACAACCACTTGTGGTAAAAGAACAAGTAAACAAGTAATATATTAGGAAGTTACGGCTAAAATCTCTATCCGTTAACCAGCGAGATCTTCCTAATGATGGGTTAGTCGGTTATACACTGGCTAACCTGTCAAATTTTTTTTTGTAGTCCAGGTTTGTCTACATAGGGTGTATAAAGAAATACATAGATTGGTATCAGAATAGTTCTATTAGATTTAATAAAGTGTAGTCTGACTAAGTTAATACCAAAATTAATAGAATAGAAAACAAAGCCAATACAACATGAGGAAAAGAACAATGGTGCAAAGATAAGTCAATTAAAGTTGCGAGTAGGCTCAGCTGTATGAGTGTCGAAAGCTATGACGTAACAAAAGAGATACAGTTATATAGATTAATAAACAACACATAGGAGGTAATCATGTGGAGAATACTTAGATCAATGAGTAATTTATTACTTATAGACAGAGTCGTTAAGAGAGTGAAAGACGTAGCAAACGTAGATCCATCTCTTGATGAAGCTCTTGAGCAGTACGAAAAAGCTCAGGAGAAAATAGGTAGATTAGAGCAAGTGATAGCAAGAAAGCATCAAAGGCTGCAGTCTATCGTTCGTAACAAAAACAGCTAGGAGGATAATATGGCTATAGATACGACAAAACAAGCGAGTATGTACGTTAAAGGTTACATGCAAAACATCTGGAAACGAGACGAGTCAGGTCAAGTGGTAAAACCATTTGAAAAGACTGGTGAACAGTTTAGGGTAATACAAACAATTAATATGCCTATTGATACTGTAAGACCAGGTGAGAGCATCACTGTTGAAACTCTTAACCAATTGGTAGAGAGAAATAATGTTGATGTTTCTATGGTGGAAGCACCAAGACCTAAAAACTAAACCAAAGGTAAGGTGGGGAAGTTGATGTTTAGTCGGCTTTAATCCCCACCCCCCCCTATTCAACAAAAGGAAAGTTATGATCGAATTCGAAATATCTGCAATGCTGGACCAAGTTAGGTCTGGTAAAATGACAGCCGATACATTTGTCAACAAGTGTGAAGCTATCATTAACAATTTTAACAAAGAGTTAGAAAAACAAGGACAAGCTGCTTATGAGGAGCAAGAGTCCAAAAGTATGTTGGAGGCAGAACTAAATGGAAACAATACGTGAACAAATGTTGCTCAAACTAAATAATCATCTTGATATGTATAATGGCATCATGGCTGGTCAAGCAGTCGGTGATGAACATAGCGAGATGCGACAAGCAATAACACTATCTAAAATATTACAAATTAACTTAGAAACTTACCAGGAGGAACGTAATGGTAAACCAAATGACTAAACCACAAACTACTAGTAATTATAGTATGTTTAAATTTAAACATGGTAATAGACCAGTAGATCAAGCTCATGTAAAAAAGCTGATTACATCTATGACCGAAGTATATGTACCGCAAACAATTTATGTCAACAAACGACACGAAATAACTGACGGTCAACATAGATTCACTGCAGCTAAAGCACTAGGTCTACCTATTACTTACATAGTTACAGATCATTCATTGGAAGATATCCGTAGGATGAACCAGAATAATAAAAACTGGAGTATTGATGATTTCCTTAGCTCATATGTAAATATAGAAGCTAAAAAGAATCCTGAAACAGTTGGTCCGTATGGTGTATTCAAACACTTCAAAGAGATCACTGGTTTTGGTAATGCAACTTGTATTATGATGCTATCTAATGAGGCATCAAGTGCTATTGGATTAGTTCATTCTAATGTAATCAAAGCGTTTAAAAACGGTGAGTTTGTTATACCCCCTGGTCAGTTTGAAAAAGCTAAACGCCAGGCTAAAATGATTAATTTAGTTGGTCATTTTTATGAAGGTAACAAACGTAGATCGTTTATTGCAGCGTTTATACAGGCACTCAATGATGAGAAGTTTGATTTCAAAAAGTTTATTAGAAAACTAGAACTAAATCGAAGTAAGCTATTTCATTGTACCAGTACTGATGAGTATCTAGAAGCTATTCAGAAACTGTACAACTGGGGTGATAAAAAGAAAACTAAACTAAGGAGATAATATGGAAAATAAATACAATGTTATGATACTGCCTGCATCTGGTGGCATCATTGCACAAACTGTGCCAGGTGATGATGGTCCAAACTTTAAAGACATCAAAGAAATGCTGGGCATCAAGATGATTGAGATAACTGGTGCTACTATGGGTGGTAAAGATTATGATCTATACTTCGATGAAGAAGGTCGTATGGTTAACAACGCTATCATTAATGATTCTGCTACTATATTCTTCTTAGCATGGTTGGCTAAAGAGGGCAGAACTACTATGATACCCAATATAGTTGGTAATGCAGCTCTTGTCCAAAGGGAGCCAGTCAATGTCAAATAACAATTCAATAATTAGTAAATATGATAATTACCAAAGTGAACATGCAGATGTACCTGGTAGTGGTAACATTATCGGCATATTAGAAAACGAATCAATAGAAACTGTATTCAGAGTATTTGGTGGTACTATTGAAGATACCCCAAAACAAGTATGGTCTAATGTTTCTAATGCTGTTTATGAGTATTTAGGTAATCATAATATAATTGATTTACAAATAAAAAGGACATTGCAATGAGTAAAAATGATCCCGATATTCTTACTGTTATAAATTTTAATGATAAAGATCCATATGAAAAAACAGAATATTTAATGTCAGAAGGTAATCGTAGAATTATACAATCTTCTCATAGTGCAGAAATTATAGAAGAAGCTGCTGCTTATTTAAATGATATTAATTCAAAGTTTGAAGGTAAGTACCGAGAGAAATTTTATAGGTTAAAGTAATATGAATAAAATATTTTATGTATTAGCTATGTTAACATTTATTTATGTAGCTGCTGTTGTAACTATAGTTAGCTTTAAAGCACAAGCTGTAATCACAGAAGTACATAAACAATTAGATACAATGTGGTCCGAAATAGAAATAGTTCGTGATCAAACATACTCTATGTATACAGAGTGTAAATAATTCCCGTTAGAGGAATGGGTGGTAGGTTCTTGTTCATCCTATCACCTGTAAATATTTGAGTACAGTCTCTATTCCACCTGGAAAGTTCTGCAAACTAGGATGATCTCGTTTGAGTTGCGCATATACAACGAGAGCCCAAGCCTGTCACTGGTTACTTTAACCACCTGGTAGATGACACTGTATTCAATAGGTAGGGAGTATACAGCCAAGGATATCCGTATCCAGTTTAAACAATGTGGCTACTGGGTATGCTCTCTACTGCTTAATGAAAGGAAAACATATGACTATAACAATAGAAAATAATAGAACATTTGCTACATTTAAAACTCAAACTGAATTGTTTAAATATATTAATTCTATGACTGGTCCAGGTGAATCTTATAATATGGCACTTGGTGCAGGATTAATGTGGAATACAATAGCACATATATTAAAGGAAGATAAAAATGACACATCCAAAGGATCCAAGACTAAACGGTTGGAAATATAAAAGCTTTAATCTAAATGATAAAGAACATGCAGCTGTAGTACAGATGTATGAAGATTGTAGCAGACGCTATGATCTCAAACAAAAAACTATATTCATGACATTAATAAAAATGTTACATGAGTATGGTACCAAAGATACATTTTTTGATGATGTATTAAAAACTATAAAGAAAGGTAAAACCAATGGCTAAAATGAGTGAACGACAACGAGAGTATTTTTTATCAAGAGTTAATGATGAGATATACAATCACAAAAGATCACTAGAACTAAAAGAATCTAGTGCTAAAGAAAAGATGGTTAAGAAACTATACCCTAAGTATGTAGAACAAGTAGGTCTTAAGAAAGAACTAGCAGAGCTACAAACATTAGAGACTAAATACAATAGACTACTTAATCATATGAGTAGTACCATTGAAAGAATGGGTAAAGTTGAAGGTATGTATCTTAGTGATAACAGAAGTTATAACGAAGTAGTTAGAAACTTACATACACTAGCTAAGAAAACACTTGATCGTGAGTTTGTTAAATCACCTGAAGGTAAAGCTATGTTGCAATTAGATCAAGCACATCAACGTGCTAAAGATATTATCTGGTCAGCAGGTTCTGATTCTAATATCATGCAAGTAGTAGGTAATGTGTTAAGTAAAGATGCTGGTATTAGCCTTGACTTCAATCCATTACAGATAGAAAGTAAATAGATATTCCGTAAACTGTTAGCTAACATAGGATAGAGGGAGAATGAAAATACACTTCGGTGCAGCTTCTCCCTTGTTAAAATATTCGGGCGTACTGACGAGTACAAGTACAAGTCTGATAGAGATGATCAGTGTAAGCCTCCTTTGGTTGAGTGGAGTTGGAAACCAACAAAACAATAGACACAGCAATGGTTAGACATTGTAGATTTTATGGAATTGGCTTCTCCACATCTCGCTAAATAGAAAGGATAAATATGTGGTATTTTATAATAGGATTAATTCTTGGTTGGATCTTCAGTAGATCTTACAAGAAACTAAAAGTAGATATGTCAGAGATACTTGATGATCTCAAGTCACTTAGTAGTCGTGCTGCGAATAAGCTTCGTGATATAGACGAGTAAGTTAGGATTATCCATAAAGAATAATGGTTGGATTACATTAGCTGTATTAAGTACTACACGTTCTTCTGTAGTACCATCAGCTAGTGCCATACCTTCATTAGTCTCACCAATATATTTAAATACACAGTGTAGCAGCTCATGAATAATGGTATTCGCTTCTTCTTCTGGACTTAGTCCTGGCTGTATTTCTATTTTTGATTGTCTATCAAGATACTGTCCATAGCAGTCCGTCATGTTATCAGAACGGAACTCAGGGGATGCATAAACAATATCTATTGTACGATAGCCTACTTTTACTTTTAAAGGTAGTTTCATATAAGCACACCTATTCTAGTGTAGTAATAATTACTATACGAGTTGGAACTCAAATGCAACTTAAATTCCATAAAATTGCTGCATAAATTGTCGGTTCTAAACAGTAGTTTAACCAGAATTTACGTTCGTTGCCATATTGTTGATGCAATTCCATATGGTGAAACATGCATAATGGGACTGTTTTAGAGTCACAAACCTTTAATCCCATAGCTGCAGGTTGTGTAAATGTTAAATGATGTGCATGTATTTCATAATCTGTCTTACAAACACAGCAAGAAAGCTCTCTAACATGCTTTAAATGCTTCGGAGAACGATGTCTAGAGGGTATACTAGGGTCAAATAAAGACTTATCTATACGTTTACGTTTAGCCACGAATGGTATTACCTTTGTTTTGTAATCCAAAATGGAATGCAGCTTCACCTAAAGCTTCTCTAAGTCTATGACCACCATAGTATTTAGACCATTTCATAGTACGATTTAAATCAGATATAGAATAGCCTTCTCCACAGACAAGATCAAGCACAATAGCTGATGTTGGTCCTACAGCGGAGTTACATTTGGCTAATTCTTGCATAGCATCTAGTTTATGATCTGCTATATCACCCTTGCCTGTTACATCTATCTTCTCTGATAGACTAGCAGTACGAGATCCAATAAGAGATAATTCATATAGTTTGCGATATTTAAGACCAGCAGAGTATTGAATAGCTGTAACTAAGTTCCTATTGCGTAAAGTATCAAGTGAACATTCTCTAAGATTCATGACACGAACATAGCTGCCTTGTTTCAATACAGGTGCTATATCCCGTTTATCTTCTTTATCCATAGGTAAATATATAATATGATTTGTTGAATTTAATCAACGAATATGATTAATTAGAAAGTGAGTAATATGAAAAAAACCAATCCTATACTAAATGAGGAATATCGCCATAGTGCAAGTCGTGGTAATGACTTCATAGATAGTCCATCATTATGGTTAATGCGTAACTATTTTCAATTACGTTCAGAAACAAACTATAGCATGACAATGGGTAATGCTTCAGAACATGCAGCGCATGTAGGTTTAACTGCACCTGGTGCTATTGATGTCAAGAAGGTTGCTTATGACACATTTAGCCAGATGGCTGAAGATTTACTAAGAGCTGATCAAGGTGAAATACCTAAACAATTAGATAAAGTTGGTGATATAGCTCAAAACTTTACTAATGTACTAATTAAAATACAACAAGATCAGAAGCTATTACACTACAATAAGAAATATATAGTTAAGGTTGCTGGGTTAAAACACAAGATAACGTATGTTCCAGACTTTGAGTTTGAAGATATAGTTGTTGATACTAAAGCAACAATGGCATTCCCAACAGATCCATATAAAACTAAGCTAGGTCATATACGACAAGCTTCATTATATGGTGCGTTGATGAATAAAAGAACTGCACTCTTATACGCTACAGATAAGAAGGTAGGTCTATTTGAGATACCACCACACATAGTTGATCTGCAAAGTGATTTTATGTTTGATGTATTCAAGAAAATAGAGAAAAATAACAAGCTGTTTAAAAATGCAAAAGAGTTCATTGATTATACAGTATTAAACACAGATGGGTACAAATGGGATGTTGAAACTAGGAAACTCGCTAATAGGTATTGGTCTTAAATTAAAAGGAGGAAGTATGGCTTTTCAAGCACAACTAAAGAAAGACGCAAGGGATTACTCAGAAGGTTCTGAGATTAAATTTTGGATTCCTGCAAAACTCAGTGGCAACGATATTGTTGTCTACTGGAACGCTAAAATAATGAGTGATGGTAATGATCCAATGAGTCTTAAAGAAGGCGCATGGATTGAATTTGATGGTTACAGTAAGAATGGTAAAGCTTATACAGCTAAATCAATCAAATCTGTAGATGATCTATCTGTCCTGGATGAAGATCCAATGGCAAATGATGCACCCAAGAAAGCTGCTACCAGTCATAGCAATGCAATTGATACTGCACTACGTGATGCTGGTATGGTCAAAGTAAGAGCTGTCAATGATATTATGGTTGCATCTCGAACTGAAGATATTTCATTTGGTGATCAAGTCAAATATGTACAACGTGCAGTAAATCTTTTACATGCATCTAATATGAATTATGAGGAAGTTGACGCAGAGTATGACGATAAGGGACAGAAAATACCTTTCTAATTCTGCTATAAGTGAACTAGATTCAGCTTTTTTTGACAGCTATCATGAGAATGTATGCAAGGTAGCTGTTGAAAATTTTAAATCTGATGGTGAGTTAGTAACTATTATTGTCGGTCATTCAAAAGGTGAAGCTATACTTTCTAAAGTAATTGATAAAAATCTAACTGTAGAAGCGCCAAAGATAATGCGTCTATTAGATGAGCTTGAGATTACTAGCTATAGCTTTGTTAGTGAAGGTCGTATGCTTGTACCTAATCGTAAGAATAAAGTACCAGTAATAGTTATATCTTCACACAATAGATCAGATGATTCTAGGACAACTATATATAGAATAAGATCTAGAAAGAATCGTAAAGTCGATTTATTTGCAACAGGTGAACAAGATGATAACGTATGGAATTACTTGTTCAAAAAAGAAAGGATATTACAATGAATACTAATCACTTAGATATCTTAGATGCTAAAATGAAGCTGCAAGACTATCAACAAAATGCACCTAGACACTGGTTTATAGAAGCTACAGATCAAAAAGGTTATGCAGTTGATGCTCGTGTAGATGCTCATACATTAGATGCTGCTAAGAAAATGTTTTTAAGACAGTTTCCTATGCATCAGATAGTAAAATGTACCAGGATCAAATCTTATATTGAAAAGAAAGGAGGCATAAATGCCTTATGATTTAAACAACTTTGAAAAGACAAAGAAGAATATTAAAATAGGACAAGAATTAATACTTGATGAATCTGCTGCTGAAAGAGCTTATAACTTTTGTATAAACAACTTAGACACACTTACTGAATACAACCAAGCCTATATACTAATGGATGGTTATACAAAGATACTACTTAATACAATTAAAAGCGAGTCAGATGAAAAGTCAGATGCTGCTCGTAACACAGAAGCTTATGCAGATAATCGTATGCTTACACATAATGATAACTTAGCATTTGCTAAAGCTAGATACGACCACTTAAAAGAACTTTATAGTCTTGCTAAAGAACGTATAGGTATGTGGCGTACTAAAGAAGCCTCATCTAGAATTTAGTTTAGTAATGGATTGCCTTGTGCAACCTTTAATTCATTAATCATAGACTCAAGATAGTTTATAGCTGCAGTATTAATTTTTATGTCAGCTTTCAATCCTTCAATAGATTTGTTAACTTCTGTAAGATCTACTGTTTGATTAACGGTAAACTTTTTATTTTCGATAACATCTAATCGTTGATTAAACGTACCCCAAGTATAAAACCCACCTCCGATTGCCGACACTAAAGCTAAAAGCATTCCTATGGTTTGTAGTTTAGATATCATTCCGTTCATTAATCAGCTCCTGTAATTTTAAATATGATTTTTTTGTTTCGTTACGTGCAGCATTTACTTTTACGTTATGCTGTGCAACAGGATCAGTAGACCCTAGTGTTACTTGATTATTATAAATAGATTTGTCATAACCAGCTAATGCAATTTGATTAAAGAACGCAGGATTACCATCAGCTAATTGTCTATTGTCAAAGATAGCATTGTTCATAGTAGCGTAACTAGATATGTCTACCTGGTTAGATACCATAGCTCTACTTACTAATTCATTTACAACTACTAAAGTAGCTTCAATCTTTTCTATTTGGCTTTGTACTTTGCCATCAATATATCTTTCAACTGCAACTACATCTACAGATACTTCAGGTTCTTTCTCTACTAATTCTTCAGTAGGTTCTGGTCGTTCTTCTTCAACGTCTGCCTCGACAACTTCTTCTTGTTGTGGACTACTTGACTCTTGAATTGGTTGCTCTGTAACAACTTCTTCGCTACTGGGTTCTTCTTCAATTGGTTCATCAACTTGCTCCACCACTTCAATAGGATCGGCATCTGGTTCTGCAGCTGGGGGTTCATC
>Ga0208645_1000608_pt1 | contig 36739 bp, 64 predicted proteins | sample VirMetDEL_Sep_01_FD_184519 | JGI IMG/M metagenome (GOLD analysis project Ga0208645, IMG submission 184519) | Aqueous microbial communities from the Delaware River and Bay under freshwater to marine salinity gradient to study organic matter... | ecosystem: Environmental > Aquatic > Marine >... | reverse complement strand
CAGCTACAGCCCCGCCAGCACCAGAGGCTATCTGCATGGCAGACGCCTGCACAGTGCGGCTCTGCGTGGCGCTCTGGCGCTCCTGAGCGGGTTGCTGAGAGGAAGTCCAGTCATCCTCGTTATATACGCGGCGATCCAGCTCGAAATGCGGACCATCCTTGAAGCTCGTCCAATCACCACCCCAGATAATTGGAACGCCCTCCTTACGGGCTGCTTCCTTCACTGCAGGGCCAAGCTGATCATAGAGAGGCCAAGCAAACTCACCCTTTCCAGTTTTGGGATTGAGCGGCAACAAATCGACAGCGTGACCAGTCAGATGGCGACTGTTCATCGTCTTCGACGCACCGTTTGCCACCAACTGAGCCTGCCTTTCCTTAGTCCGCAGCCCCTCAATCACAGCGAAGTCAAGCGGGCTATCCTGAAGTGCGCGGTCAATTACCCGGCGCAGGTCAGGATGAATGCCATGAAGATTAGCAAGGCTGCGCTTGGAATAGTGTCTCATTTTCTCAACGCCGCTTCGATGGTGTCCAGCTTCTCAAATACGCGCTTGAAGTTCTCGCGCATCTCCTTGAACTCCCGATCATAGGCTTCCTTGTTCGCCGCATTGGTTGCCTTGATGACTTCAATGTCGGTGCTGTTTCGGTTGACCCGGTTGTGGAGAACCCAGACAAACGCAGCCACCGGAGCGATGATCCACTTCATGATCAGGTCAAGGACTTCCATTCTCTCAAGCCTTATGCAATCTGTCTGACGATCTCAATGATGCGATAATTCGCATTTGGAAAAGTCTCAACTGCACCACCATCATAAGTCACCTCAAATTCTGCCTCATAAACGCCAGGCGTATCTGTATCGCCCTCTGACCACTGATAACGAACCAATCCGCTGGCTGGTGTGACAATCGTGGCTGCAACATCAAGATATGTTTGAGCAGACCCATAAGAACGCAAGTGCAGGCGAACACTTGCGCCAGTTATATCAACCGCATTGCCATCTGCATCCTCAAGCGTGGCCAAGATGGCTGGTGATGTATCGCCTTGCTTAATCGTAAATGCCATCAAGCCGCCTCATTCTTCAGTTGCGCAAATGTCGCGTTGTTTTGTGACGCAATTATTGCAGCATCATTTTTTGACGCCGCAGTTTCCGCAACATTAGCAGAATTTGCGCTGATATGCACGCTTCGACCTTTAAAAACTAGAATCTTTGGCGCGCTTGCGCCAATAGCAATAATCGCTGCCGGTGCAATAGCGCGATAACCCGTTGATATTTTCGGCTCAATGGGTGCAGTGATAATGGATGCGGTTGGAACAGCAACAGATGCGCCAGTCCTGATGTCCGGCGTTTGTAAGGACAGCGTTATGTCTGAGGCGGGAACAGAAACGGAAACGCTAGTATTGATCTGCGGCGCAAGAGGTGCGGCATTGATATTTGCTGCCGGAACCGAAACAGATGCGGCAGTGTTGATAACTGGAGCGAGCGGTGCAGCATTGATATTCGCTGCGGGCGACTGGATGGAAACGCCTGTGTTTACGTCGGGTGCCAGTGCGCTGATGTTAAAGTCAATTGCAGGAACAACGCGGCTGACACCTGTTTGCGTTTGCGGTGCGAGTGCGACGAGTGCGGTGTTGGCCGCCGGAATCTCCAGCGTCACACCGGTAAGGATTTCCGGTGATAGCCCCGCTAGGTTTACGTCTGCGGCAGGAACGAAAACCTGCGTTGTGATACTGACGAATGGGATTAACCCTGCAATCGCAATATCGGCTGTAGGAATTGCAAGGCTGACGCCCGTGTTGATAACAGGCGTATTGGCCGCAATGCTCGTATCAGCAGCAGGGACGCTGACCGATGCGCCAGCAGAGACAGCGGGAGCCAATGCGGCCAGCGCTATATCCGCAGCTGGGACATCTAGCGTTACCGGCGTTGCGGCCACACCCCCATCATCCGCGAGGGGCGCAGAAGCTAGAGGGTTGAAGCCAAGCATTGGTTACTCCGGTTTAGTGGGCCAGTTCACCGAATACGGGAAACCTGTTTGTCCAGTTATATCACGAAGTGCCTGTCTGTAGGTAGCCCACTCAGGCGTCATGGTGTTGTCGCTCAGGGCCATCCAGTCGGTCTCTGACAGCAGGCGGTTGCGTTGGTTTCTGACAGCCTCTTCAGCCTCGTCCTGCGGCTTGTTGGCGACAGTAAAGCCAATCACCCAGCGGCCTGTTTCGTAGGTTTCACCAGTCTCATCGTCAACCGCTGTCTCGTTGTTGTGCGGCATAGGATCACGCACGACAGTCTGCACCAGAGGGTCATGCTCAGGCTGCGGGTCAGGCATCACATGGAAGATGCCGTAGCTGGCGAGGATTGCATCACCGATCTTCTTGGGGAAGCTGGTCTGCGGGTTATCACGGCGAAGGTCTCCGAGCGTGTAAGGGAATTGCTCTACCTGTCCGTTTGCGGTTTTGACTAGCAGCATGGTCGCTCCTATGCGGTTGAGTATTGGTAGATGGTGTCTGAGCCAGAGCCAACTACATACATCTTTGAGCCGTCTGACTTAAAGAATACTGCTTGAGGAAAGTTTTCCTGAGCGGAAACACTAAAGTTTTGGACATAAGAAGCAGATGAAATATCCCAAGCTGTGCTAAGGGTATATTCGTTTATGTCGTCTCCGCTAGAGCCAGTAACATAAACTTTTGTGCCTTCAGGGCTTAAAAAAATACCCTGTGGGTCTAGTTCTTGAGAAGCAACGCTAAAATTTTGGAGGTAGGATGCTGTCGAAATATCCCAAGATGTGCTAAGGTCATATTCGTTTACATCATCTCCAGAATTTCCGAGAACATACACCTTAGTGCCGTCAGGCTTAAAAGATAAACCGGTAGGTCCGGTTTCTTCTGTAGCAACGCTAAAGAGTTGAAGAAAGGATGCTGTGGAAACATCCCACGCAGTGCTTAAATCGTATTCATTTATATCCTGCCCAAGGAACCCAAGAACATACATTTTAGTGCCATCTGGTTTAAAGAACAGACCCCTTGGAAGGGTGTCCTGAGCAGCAACACTAAAATTTTGAACATAAGAGGCAGTGCTGACATCCCAAGCAGTGCTTAGGCTGTATTCATTTACATCATCGCCAGAGGCACCAAGGAGATACACCTTGGTTCCATCAGGTTTAAAGAACAAGTCTGAGGGATTAGTCTCCTGCCCAGCCACGCTAAAGCTAACACTATCATACGAAGCATTAGCTAAGTCAGGGTCGGTCCAGACAACCCCACCGCCAGTTGGCACACCAGCCGCCGCTTGCTGCATGAGCCGCGCAATCGTCATGCCATCGCATCCCCGGCTTGGAAGCCGTAGTAGGTGGTGCCGCCATCCTGCGTGTAGAACGCATACACATCCGTCTCGCCGCTGGCAGGGGCGTCAGGGGCCGTGCCGCCAGCCCAGTCAACCGAAGCAGGCCAAGTCACAGTCACAGTCGCAGAGGGCGTCACCTTGAGCGTGAAGCCATAGGCTGTGCCGGTGGCAGGTGGGTTGTTGAACACATAGGTCACGTTGGCAGAGGGTGCGTCCGAGAACACGTTGCCAGAAGACAGATCAAGCGTGCTGGATGCAATGTCACCGACTGTCTCACCAGCAGGTGACGGTTCAAAGAAACCCTTGGTGTAGTCGATGACAATGCTCATTAGACCGCAATGCTCCCGTTCATATCTTCCTGCGCCATGACCCAAGCATAGCACTTGTCGAGGAACTCAGCGCCAGCCGCAGCCTCAACCTCGGTCAAGTCAGCATGGTAGCGGCGGAAGTCCACCTCGCGGGTGTCGTCACCGGGCGTGGCCGTGGCATAGCCAGCAACGTCAATCATCACCGTGAACTTGAGGCCACCCTCGCGCATCCGAGAGACAGCCGCAGTGACGATGCGGAAGTAAGCGCCAGCGAAGGGAGTGCCATACTGGCTGGTTTCAAGGTTTAGTTCGATAGCCATTTTGGCCTCCTTAGTAGGTTACTTCGCTGGTGTTTACTGTAGCCACCCAGCGAATGTTGGTTGCAGCAGCGCCAGTGACCTCGATCTTCAGGCCACCGTTGGTCGTGTCGGCAGAGAGCGCCAAGCCCCAAGACGGTGTGTTGTCGATAACAGTCAGAGCGCTGTTCACCAGCACTGTCGTGCCTGCGCTGCCCTCACGCCGGATCAAGCCCTCGATCTTCCAAGCCGCACATGCAGTGCCTTGAGAGGCTTGCTGGCGGGCTACGATGGTGCCGTGGAAGGCAAAGGCAGAGTTGTTGGGGAGGATTACTTGGTTGCCCGTGTCAGGCAAATTAGTGTCGGAATACAAAGCTATCGGCGTGGCATTAGTAGTTTGCGCTCGTAAAGTCGTAATGCCTGTCTGTGCATCGCCTTGAGCGGCAAATGATCTGGTAGATATAGCTACCTTGTAAGAAACTTCCGATTTTGCCCCGTCGCCTATGGCCGTCGAGCCTTCCTTAGAAGCTAACGTCCCCGTGCCACTGCCAAAGCCACCAAAGGCTTTAGCGCCATTGCCAGAGGCAATAGAGGCGTAACCCGTAGCAAAGGCTCTGGACCCTGTAGCCTTAGCCCTATCCCCAATCGCCACCGAGTTAGCCCCAGTAGCGCCATAGCTTGAGGAACCCGTTGAAATTGCGGCTGCAAAAGCATCACCACCACTTGCGTATGAGTTTGTCAAAGCTGTTGAAAACAAACCAGTGGCAGTAGCACCACCACCTACAGCTATTGACCTATTACCACTTGCAACCGCAAGTCTGCCTAAAGCTATACCATTAGAACCTGTGGCAGAAGGTTTTGTAGATGTCCCGTCATAGTTCTCAGCGAATAATTCGCCTTGGAAAATATCCTCAGCCGTAGCCGAGACATACACCACCGCAGAGCCGCTCAGGTTCAGCGCAGCGTCAGCGTTGGAACTCTCGTCAACCGTGCGGGACAGCGTAGTGCCAGACGCCGTGTAGGTGCCTGTGCCAATCTCCCAGTCCGTGCCGTCCTCGATGACATAACGCACCACCTGACCATCAGTGACACCTGCATCGGCAAACGTCTGATAGCCGCTTTCCGCAGAACCGAGGGTGATCGTCCCGGTGCCGGTTGTGGCCGTCGCTACCTTAGCGCGGTTGACGAGCGTAACCATTAGGCCACCGTGAAGGTGAAGATACCGTTCGCGTTCCAGACAACTTTGAAGTCGGTGCCGTCACCAGCAGACTGCGTTCCATCAAAGTCAATAAAGGCAATCGGCGGATCGTTGGTATCCGTGTCGTTGTAGATGATGCCATAGGCCGCATCAATCGAACCGCCCGAAGCCGTCCATGTCACATCGTCAGCATCAAACTTGGCATCGTTCGTCGTGACGGTAGTGACAGCCACATTCGCCAGAGCCTGACCGCCAGCGGTGTAGCCCGTGCCCGTCGTCGCCTCGGTGCCCGTCACGCCTGCCAGCGTCGTGTCAGCCGCAGTGAACGTCGCCGTTGCATACAGCTTGAGTTTATAGGTGTCGCCAGCGGCGTTCGAGCCGTCCGCGAACAGTTTGGCCGTATGGTCATACAGCGAGATTGTTACAGCCATTCCGGCCTCCTGTGCTTTGCATATGCATCGTCAATGTATCACGGTTTATCGGGCCACGCTACATCGTCTGGAAAGCCCGCCTGTTGCGGCACATCTCTCAGGGCTTGGCGGTAGGTTGCCCATGCAGCCTGATCTACAGGGGCGTCGTCTATCTGCGTCCAATCCGAAGCGGCAAGCAGTTGGTTGCGCCGCAAGCGTATTTGGTCCACAGTTAAGCCTTCGGTTGTGAGTTCAGCTTCCGCAGCTTCTCTCACGACTTTCTTCCCATCCTCCCAAGTGACAATTTTATTCACCGTAGTGCCTCCGCTTTTCCAGATAAACTTTTCCCGTTGTTGAAGTTGACGACAGGAGCAGCCTAACTTTGCTAATAAAGTAAGATGATCCTGATCCAATGTAATACGCAAGCCCAGACCCTACTTGCGCATTAACCGTAATAGTGACATTGTCATACCTCCAAGCGAACGCTCCGAAAGGAAAATATATACTGTTTAAGCGACTTGCTCTCAGGGGAAGTGGCCGAACCTCAAACATCCCCCAATGCCTTACTTCGGTGCCATTAAGGGGAAAAGCGCCAAAACTTTGCCAGCTTGTTCCGTCTCGTAGGAATTGAAAAGTCAGTTGTAAATTGCCCCCGACAGTTCTTCCTAAATCCTCAAACGTAACTCTATAATCGTAACCGTCCTCGAACGCCGGAGTCTCAATTATAGTGACGCCACCATCAACCGCGTAATCATAAATCAGCCCATCGTTCCCGTCACCGACGGAAATCATGTCATACGGATGCCAGCCTGCCGCGACAACAGGCGCGTCGCTTGCGCCCTCGGCAATCGCAATGGGATTATCCCGAAGCGCCGTCATAAGCGGCTGCGTTACTGGGCTGTCCTGATCTATGTCCGTGTCAGGTATCGTTGTGTAAGTCGTCATGAGATTTTCCCGGCCTCCTGTCCGTCGCTAAGCAATCCCGAAGAATTGCCAATGTAGCAGTTCTTGAATGGCGCGCTATCATATCCAGGATAGTCAGCCGCGCCACTTGCCATGATGTAATACACGCGGCCATAGAGCGTTGTGTCTTCGCAGATATATTCCACCACCTCGCCCGGCACGACCTCTTCGGCGGAAACAATCGTCCATTGCCGCAGCCGTCTCGCGCCATACTGATCCACATCAAGATAATGGCTTAGGTAGAATGTGTCGCCGATCCAGTAAGTCCGATCCTTAGCGTCCATGCGGAATTTAACTTCACTCGGCACATCCACATAGCGCGTGATGATTTTAGATGCGGTATTCGCCGCAAGCTGACTGCTTGTCAGGAAATAGGCAAATATCTTGCGGATAGACGGCTCGCCATATAGCTCGTCTGTTTCACTTTCCAAATTTGCAATAATGTAAGCATTGGAAAATGCCTCGGCGTCATCCGGCTTGGTAGTAAAATCATTCTGTCCAAAATAAACCCAAACTTGGCTGGCGCGTTCGCGGGGCTTTTCGGTAAAGGCTATAGAACCGGAGATAATATTGGTTGCGTCCGTAATCGTATCAGGCTCAATATCAATGCCCCTGATCGCCTTTAATTTAACCAATCTCGTCCGCTCATCCCACCAGACAAAAAACAGCATCTGTTCTTGTAGGTCCGAAACCAACTTAAAAACGGAGGTCGGCGAAGTTATTAGTGCATTGACGCGATACAATGACAGGTAAGTATCCACCTCAGTTGCCCAGCCGGACGTGTCGAGATAGCTGCTGTCAATTCCACCATAAACGGAAAGCAGATCATTCAATACATCATCTGGCGTTTCATTGGAATATCGCAGACATTGCTGCACCGCATCTTCCGCCGAATGGCTGTCGGCCACCGTGTTGTCCGTGCCGCGAGTGACGCCGGTAAATTCAATGCCATTCGCGCTAGTAGCCCGAGCGGTATAGGTCATGATCTCGTCGCCGATGATCAACGTGCCGCTTGCATCATAATCAGCCTCAACCGCGCCAGCCACTTCAAAGCTGGTCACGCTCGCATCAATGTCGGCATAGACTTCGCCCGGAGAGGCCACAGGCGCTTGTGCCTTGCGTTCTTCAATGCGCGCCAGAATATCCTTGCCCCGGATCGTCACGCGCCCGCTACTGTCAGGCCCAACGACTTCGCTCAAGAAGTATTGCCGTGAAGTCATCGCCGCAAGCGTCTGCCCGACATAGCCCTCATAGACAACGATGATGATATTCTGCCGATACTTGTTGCGCACCAGCCAGCGCGTCCAGAAGCTGCCGCGATCCGCATCAAGTGGGTTCCAGCTTCTGCCGCTTAGGTAAGGATCAACAAGCCGATCTGTATGCGCATGGTCCTGAAACGTGATCGTGCAGAGCGCCCGATTTCCAAGACCTTGCGCATCCGGGTTGGCGCTGGCAAGGTTGATCCGCGTGGGGCTTGTGCTGACGCTGACAAGGCTGGGAATGATGTAACTGGCCAATCCCTGCTCACCGGGCCTACCCTTGCCGAAATAGAGGCTCAGAGGCGTTCCCAGTGCATAGTTGGCCGTGTCTTGGCAGGTTGCCCGCGTATTGTAGCACTTGGTGTCGCCCGTGCCTGTGGCCGTGCAAGGGCTGACGCCGAATACGTTTGCGCACAGCGGCTGCTTGATTTCGACGATCTGGATCGGCTCTCGGCCAGGATCAGTCGCGGCCATCAGTCGTATCCCCGCGCCCTGACATTCATGCTGACGCTCATCAAGTCACGCACGCCGATGTTCTGCGGAATCGGCACTTCATCCACCTGACAAAAGCCCACGTCGCCGAAGGTTGTGGGACGCCATGCAATCCAGAACGGCTCGGCTTCAATGCCCTTCTGCAAGTCCTCCCAATTAGACCTAATCCATGCAGCCGTGAGATTGTTCCATGCGAACGATGTGCTGAGATAGGTCCGCTGCTTTGTGCGGCCCAGATATTCGCCGGTCTCGCTGTAGTTGCTTCGCAGGATCGTCTGCCGCGCAAACTTGATCGGCGCATGGCCACCGTAGATCGGGCGCTCCATTTGTAAAGCCGCGCCAAACTTCACAACGCCAATTTCAGGTTCGTCAGTTCCGGCAGTTATATTGATCCGCCAATAGCGCGCCGTCACTGGTTCAAAGATTGCAAAGATCGGCTCATCGCTGGCAATGGCTGTAGCGGGCGTCAGATCATTCCATGATACATTGTCCGTTGAATACTGCACCTTGACCGTGCAGCCTTCTGTGGCCAGCGTATGGGCTGCGATACAAGCGTAATCGCACTCAACCGCGCTCCCGTGGTCATAAGCCCATGTAGCAGCCAAACTCGTCGGCTTCCATCGCTCATAGGTCAGCGTATTAAGCGGCGCGTCTGCGTCATATCCACTCGCCGTGCTAGATGCCGTAGCAGTGCCGCCAGAGAGCCAATTTAAGCTATGGGCAATGCGTGCATGTGTCAGAGGCTCATCGCCGCTGGGCAAGGTATAGCCGCTTTCAAGGATTACTGTCATACCAGCCTCACTATGGCCCCGTCTTCAACGGCCTCATTTATGCTGTTGATTAGATTGATGACCTGATCCCGCGAGAACATATCGCCGCCCGTCAGGCTGATCGCTACGTTGCGGGATACGGCAGGGGCTGCGGGGGCCGCTGCTGCAACGCCCGCTGCAATGCCTGGCGGGGCAGATGTTGATCCACTTGCCGACACGCCTTTGATGGCATTTACGAACTGCATACCAGCGGCAACGACCATTGCTGCGCGTGCAACGCCAGCTAGGCCACCTTTAGCGATCTCCTTAGATGCGCCTTCCATGACATTGATTAATGCCTCTGCTGCGCTGAATACCTTGGCAATCTTCAGCATCTTTTCGTTGCCGTTTTGCAGGACATTGGCCATATCGCCCATGAACTTGCCTGTTCTTTGCAGCGTCGTTCCGTAGCGATAAACGTCAATCTGCGTCATGCGATCCGCATGTTGAGACTGCGCCTGCTCCATCAGGTCGTTGTATTCCTGCTGCGTCAAAAGCCGCTGTTCAAGTGCCGCGTTCAGCGTTTCTTGTTGACGCTCGAAAGATGCGATCTGCATTTCCTCCTGCGTCATGAGGGCATTCTGAACGTTCTCAAGTTGAGCGATCAGAGGATTAGTTTTGCGACCTTTAGCACCAGAAGTTCTTGCAGCCCGATCTCTTTCGGCTCTGCGACCAGAGAAAACTTTTTCAAGGGCTTCTTGTCCCGGCGTCATCGGCAAATCAGCAAGGGCTTCTGGTGGAATTGCCCCAGTCTCAACGCCTCTACGGGCTGCTGCTGCGGCAAATTCTCTAGATGCTGCTGCTGTTTTTGCCGCTGCATTTGCCGCTGCATCGCCCATGCTATTAAGAGCGGTGACACCCGCACTTGCGGCTCGCAAAACAGCTTCAAGCTGCGCAACGATTTTGGCAATTTCAGGAGGTATTTTTTCAGTTGGAGGAAACATTGCCCGAAGCAATTCAAGAGCTTTAGCTGATTGCTCGGCAACTTCCTCCATGCCTTGTGCTTCGGCCAAACCTCTAAGAGCAGCATCCAATTGAACGGCTTCATTGGCTGACATGCCCATAGCTTTTGCAGCCTCAACAGCCGCAGCACGAGCGGCTTCAACTTTGGCTTCAGCTTCATCAAAAGCTGCGGCATTTGATATGGTGCGCTCACCGAGCGACTGCTGAACTGTATTTAACTCTTGAACAGCTTGGCTATAATCCCTCAATTTACTAGTCACATCATCAAGTGGACCTTGAATTACAGAAACAGCACCGGCCAATCCTTCAAGACCCAATGAAAGAGATGCTTGTGCATTAAGAAGTGCAGCTTGCCGAACTTGTTCTGCAAATTTGCCAAATTCTTCGCGCAAATCTGAAAGAGGCGTCTTGGCGACATTAAATGCTTCCGTGACACCATTTAGAGAACCAATGAAATTTTCAATAGCTTCATCTGCATCAATAACTTCATTACCAGCCGACTGAAAAGCAAACGCCAGCGCCGGAATACCCACGCCAGCCAGAACACCGGCAACAGCGCCAAGCGCGCCAAAACCACTCAAAAGCTGCGGAAGCTGCTGCGCGAAGACCGTGCTGGCCCGAGTGCCGCCCTGAAGCTGAACCGCAATATCCTGAAGCTGGAATGACGTGTTCTGGATTTTGGCTCGCGTTGATCCAGATACGTTCCCAAGACGGGAAAGCCCACCGCTAAAACGGGTCGTGCCAGCCTGCGCTTTGTTGACCTGCGTATCAAAGGCCTGAAGCTGCGCCTTGGCCTTGGCAATGTCCGATTGCAGATCGGCGCTGTCGCCGTTGATCTTTACATTAAGGGCTGCGAGTTCCGTCATTCATCTTCGCCTTATGTCTGGCCCTTGCATCGGCCCATTCAGCCTCTGAGAAACCGCCGCTCTTTGCCTTGCCCTTGGTTATCTCTTCAAGCCGCTTGCCTTCCTTGATCTTGGCATCTAGTTCCACCCACCAATCACAAACAGGCATATTCCAGAACTCGCTGGGCTGTATCCCCCATGACCGGGCCGCCTGATAAGCATTCCGCTCAAAGACGGCCCATGTTACTCCCCCGACGACTTGTCACCATCTGCGCTATCCAGTTCCTGCGACTTCGGCGTGACGATCATCGCAACATAGTCTAGCGCGATTGACTTGGCCTCAAGAAATCCATTCTCGACAACCATTTCCTGAACCTTGTCCAGAGACATATCGCTGCCAGCCGCCTTCATGCCGATATGCAAGATCGTCGGCACATTTTTGACGGTGAACTGCCACTTGGGATGATACACTTGACCAATGCCGGATAGCATGGCCTCAATCTGCGCCTCACGCGCAATGGCAAGTGGATCGCCGACCTTTTCGGAGAGATCGGCGGCGGCAGCGAATGTTGCAGCTAGTTCAAGTTCATGGCCCCCAAAGGAGGCTGTCATTTTACGCATATCTCACCTTATGCCGTCGATGCCGTATAGGTGACAGCGCCGCTCGATTGGAACGTGGCCGAGAACTCGACAGCGCCATCGTGTTCGCCGGTCACTTCGAACGATGCAAGATGGAAGGTGCCGCTGACGTTGCCCGGACTGGCCAGCGAGGACGGCAGATCAATTTGCAGCGTCTCGCCCGTGGTCGAAGCGTTGTAGAACTCTGCCAGCAGAACCTCGTCCGAGGAAATGCCACCGACCGTTACCTCGACCGACTTGACGCCAGGCGTAGCCAGAAGCGTGCGCCAGCCACTGTCGTCGTCCGTGGTTACATCAACCATTTCGTTGTTATTGGTGACGCCGCGCGTGCGGACACCAACAAGCGTGGAGCTGTCCCAGTCGATGGTCAGCGAACGCCCATTAAATCCAGCCATGTTTTTACTCCTTCTGGATCGTCAGTCTGAACCGCATGACCCCGTGACGTGTTTCGCCATCGGGATCGCGCAGCGTTTCGGAAAACTCGCACAAGCAGTCTACCACATTATAACCCGCCTTGGATAGACTGCCGCGATTGAGGATGTCATACACCTCGCCCATGATAGCCTTGGTTTCCTTGAAGCCTGCCGTGCGGCTCCAGATATGCAGGACAAGCGTTACCTCCTTGCCCAGCGTATCGTCCGTATCCCAAGGAGCCGTGCTGTCGTTCCCAATCACGACATACGGAAAGTTCTGGCGCGGCATTCCTTCCGGCAAATAAGGCACATCGTCATAGACGCCTGCGCTAATGTTGCCATTTAGGGCATCAAAGACGATCTCTTGAGCGACGGTCTCGAAACTCATATCCGCGCCTCCAGCCTGGCCTTGAGTTCTCTAGCCACACCTTCTGCCGCCTTGCGGAAACTGCGCTCAAGCCAAGGCCTTGCTTCCATGCGGGATGTGCCGAACTCCAGATAAGCGCCATAGATGATATTCGTGCCAACCTTGGCCTGCATTTTGGCTGGGGTGGCGAGGATCATATCCACATTGCTGGCAAGACGGCCTGTGTCGCTCATGGGATATTCATCAGGTGCAGAGGCTGTATGTGGCACACGAGGCTCACCTTTGCGCAAGCGCCCTTGGCTATCGGTCCAAAAATATGTGTCGTAAGTCCGACCACTTGCCGGGCCGCGCTGAATGCCCCTCACGGCCTCCTGCTGTGTATCCATCGCCACGTCGTTGATCGTGTCCATGATTACATCATCGCCCAATTCGCCGAGCCGCTTGAAGTCAGCGAAAAGATCGTCCAGCCCTTCAAGTTTGATTTCCACACGGCTCATGACGGCGCGCCTTCTGACAGCATCAATTCCAGCCACTCGCCCGCATCATCCACGTCAATCACCGCCGTGATATTGTAAGTCCGTCCGCGATAGGTCACGCGATCCGCAGCGCTGTAATATGGTGCGCCGTTCACATCGCCCCGGAAACGGATCACAGCCCGCACTGACAGGCTCGGCGATACCCTCATGGCCTGCACCCGCTCAGAGCCGCTCATGGGCTTCCACAACGCCCATACAGCGTCTCCTGCACTCCACGTCTCTGTCCAGCCGCCCATGCCATCACCGGCCTGCGTCTTGCGCTGGATCGTAATGCGGCTTTTAAGCTGGCGAGCCGAGTATTTGGAGCAGCAGTTTACCATGCGAGTTCGTCGGCCCGACGATAAGGCGCGAGCAGACGCCTGATCTCATCTGTCATGCCTTCGCAGCCATCATATAGCTGCTCAACATAACGCCGGATGGCCTCACGAATAGGAGCCGGGATCGTGGCATATGTGTAGCCCGCAACATAAGTCACTTGCACCGCATCTTGCGCCCGAAGATCGGATGGCCATACCTCGCCTTCATTCAAATAGATGCGCCCGCTTTGCAGATCGACTTGATACTTGGATGCGCTGAACGTGCTGGCATTGTTGCCTCGATCATAGGTCACAACGCTAGTCACGCTTTGCAGCACCGGAAACGGCAGATCAAGCGTCTCACCGCCGCCCAAAACATAGGGAACGCTTGCCGTATGAACGCCCGGACCAAGCGCCAGCAGCCGGTCATCAGCGCCAGCATAGGCAAATCCATCCGCCTTGAATACGAATGTCTCGGTCAGAATAGCGCGGCGAAGATATTGCTTTACCGCATCGGTCGCAGTTTGAATATATGAAACGATGACAGCATCATCTGCATCCGTATCAACGCGCAAAAATGCCTTCATATCAGAAAGCCCAATCGCCAATTCATTTGACGTTTGGGTGACAGATACGGATTTACGATTGAACCTCATCAGCCTCATCCTCAACGGTCGCTATTTTTATGGCTGCTTTAACTTCGCGCAAGAGATCGGATTTGTTGCTTTTAGCAATCTCGCGCCAACGCGGTTTGATAACATCAAGCGCGGCCTCGGCTGCCGTCAAAATCTGATTATCATCCATCATTCTGCACCTTTCTTGGACGGCCTCGTTTGGCCTTGTTTTCCGGCGCTGCCGAAATAGCTTTATTGACGATTTCACATGCTCCGGCATCAATCAGAATACGCAGCAGATCATCATTGACGTGATGTGTTGAGCCTTCCGACCACATTTCGGCAAACATTCCAGTCGGCGCGACCGGATGCGTGCGAAGCATTTTGATTTCCGTCGTCATGGGCTGTGCGTCCTTTGCAGCATGATTGCCTTGTTCCAGACGCTAACATTTTCGGAACAACTGATAAAGAACCTCGCGCCATACTGGGCGAATGGTCCCGTCACGAACAGGGTGCCGTTGAAAAACAGAAAGTCTTCCACACCGCTGCCCTTGGTCAGCGCGCGACGATCCCGCGCAATTATCGTGCTGTAATCCGAGCCAATCCCCACGTCGATCTCGGCGAATGTCGCCGTGCTGGTGGCCTTGCTGATCTGAAACGTCAGGTTGATGTTGTAGGCTTCGCCAATGGCAAAAGGCTGGAGCGTGCTGCCGCCGAATATATCCAGAGGAATTCCGCGCTTGTAGTCAGTCGTTGTTCCCGAACCCTCGCCATCAATAGTAACATGCGTCAGGGTGTCGGCTGTGATGCTTTGCTTGTTATCGGATGTATGCGTGGCATCTTCAAAGTAGAGCCAGCCGCCATCGTATTTCGTGCGGCGCTCTTCGCCACTATCCAAGCGAATAAGCATATCCGCCGCGCGCTTGTTGTCTTCCGTGGCTTCAGGGATGCTATCCCACTGGATATTCGTCATCAAAACCCCCTGCGCTTATGAAAGGGACCGAGAGAACCCGGCCCCTCGCTAAGATCAGGTAGCAGCCGTGCCGCTGTCGATGGTGGCCGAGGCCATCACCGCGCCCTTGTCCTTGCGGGCGTGGACGGTCACAGCAGCATTAGTGCCGGTCGTGCCGGTGGCAACGATCCGCACATAACGCTTCTCGCCGCGATAGCCGATGGTGCCGACGAAGGTATCATCGTCGGTATCAGCCGTGACGGTCAGGTCACTTTCAGCGCCGATCAGGTCAGCATCGGCCACAGCGGTTGCGTCTGCCGCCGCCGTGGTGTCGCTTTCCTGAACTTCAAACGAGAAGCCCGAAGCCGTGCCTGCATCGGTGACAGTGCCGGTCGATACGCTGAACGTCAGCGCCTCCCAGCCCTGCATGTCGATCCAGTCGCCAGCAGCAGGCGTTGCGCCGCTCAGTGTTGCCGAGAGGGCGAGGCCCATTTCGGCATTGTTGCGCATGTCAAACATAGCCATAGTTCATGCCCTCCTTAGGTCGAGACTTTGCCGATGGCGATTGCATCGAAGCTGGTCACATCCCCGCCAACGCGCTGCGTCGTGTAGTAGGTCACGAAGCCTTTGTTGGAGTAGGGATCACGCAGCACCTGAAGACCAACACGATCAACGATGGTGTAGGCCTGGCTGAAGTCGGCATAGACGATTGCCAGAGCCGATGAGGCAACAGCAGGCATGTCATCCATGAAGATGACCGGCTTGCCGAGAAGCTGCATGGACGCTTGACCATCGCGGAGCAGAACCGGGCTGAAGAAGTAGTTGTCGCTACCCTTCAGTTGCAGTGCCGCGCCGAACGTGGTGCGCTTCATGCCCCAGACTGCGCCCGGCTGGTAAGCCTCTTTCAGCGCATTCTGAACGTCGATAAGACCATCCGCAGTCAGCGCCGAGGCATCGCCCATTGCGACCTGGTTGATCTTGCCACGCTCGTAAGTGCCCGAGACAGCCTGAGCCGGATAGGTCAGGAAGCCGCGCGGCTGGCCGACGCCGGTGCCGTTGACGAACGCGGTATTCTGCGTGCGTGCGAACTTGTCGGCGACTTTGCCCGAGAGCCATGCTTCAACGTCGAGATAGGCATCTTCGATCATCTCGGTCGTCATGCGCGGATCGGCTTCGATCTTGTGCGCGGCGATGACCTTCTGACCAAGCTGCGGCGTGTCGGTCTGACCGCCCGATGCACCTTCACCGACCCAACGTGCGCCAGCTTCATCGTCATCAATCAGGATGTCGATGGACTTGGAGCCAGTGCGCTCGATGTTTGCCACACCGCGCAGCGGCGAGGTTTCGAAGATGCGCGTCACGATGGTTTGCGACAGTTCCGGGCGCACCAGATAGCCGCCGTCAGGGTTCACGTCCGTAGACATGGCCTTGACTTCGACGCCTTCCGAACCGGCTTTGAAGCCAGCAGGCAGGGTGCCGTAAGCCATGTATTCGCGGAAAGCGTCACGATGCTTGGCTTCCATTTCGGCGTCGGCTTCCTTGCCTTCACCGCCGGGGCGCTTCATCGCAGCTTCCAGCTTGGCTTGCTTCGACTGCATCTCTGCCATCTTGGCAGTGATTTCGTCGGCCATCTTCTGGTGCTTTTCTTCAGTCACAACGTCTTTAGGCGCGTCAGCCTTGAGCGCGTCGATCTCCGAACGCAGCTCGGTCAGGGTCGGGTTGATCTTCTCAACAAGCCCTTTGATTTCTGCAAAGTCAGACATTCCGTCCTCCTATGTTATGCAGGGTTTCAGTGAGTAGCTTTTTGAGTTCGTCAACGTCCCGTTGATCCTGCTCAGGAAGACCGGTGTCTGCATCCCGCAGAACCTCCGACCGCCCTTTCCATGCGCCGCTCGCCATGGCCTTAGCCATGCGGTTCGAGTAGCCCATATTCTTGAACGTGCGCTCGATCTGGCGCTCCGTTATGTCTTCGGATTTCATGGCATAGATGTTGGCCAATTCGTTCATGGGGAACGTGACAACAGACGTTTCCCAGAGGTCCAGCTTGGTCAGCTTGCGCGCGCCAGCATCCATGTCCATTTCGTATTCTTGGGTGCGATAGCCGATAGACAGCCCTTCGATAGCGCCCATCTTGACCAGCGCGGCGACCTCGGCCCCTTTGGCCGCCTTCTTGCTGATCCGGCCCTTTTGAAAGAGGCCGTTTTCATCCTCGCGCATTTCATCCCATGCCCCGATGGGCTGCGAAGGATCGTGCTGCCAGAGCATCTTGGGCTTGCGGCCTCGCGCAATGCACTCCTTGAACGCGCCAGGCATGATGATGTCGCCGCCGCTGTCCATGTTGCCGAAGACAGCGCCATAGCCAGAGACAATCAAATAATCGTCGTTCTCGTCCTCGGCCTTGACTTCCAGCGTTGCCAGCTTGGTTTCCAGAACCTCGCCTGCGTCCTTCTGCGTCCACTTGGATGCGCAGACGGCGAAGCGTTGATCCATTTCCGGGAAGTCACGGGCCTGTTCAGCATCGCCCATGCAACGCTTGATCCAGTCCGCACGGTTTTCACCTGCTCGCGGTGTCGGCATAGAAAACTCCATCTATGGGCCTCGGACGCTTCACAGCGGCCTTTGCAAAGAATATAGCAGCAAATTGCAAACTTGGAAAGTAGGGGCCTTTTAATCCCGCCCAGCCCGGCGGAACGTCACGGCGCACCGGCAATTAATGACATTCCCTGCCGTGCCATTCGGATCGCCAGGATACATCAGCGGCTCACGCGTGCCGAAGATCGTCGGCACCATGAATGGCTGTTCCATCGCTACCCGCTCGCCATCCATCACGGCATGGTCATAGGTATCATCGTCAAGGATTGTTCTGGTTCGCGTATCCTCGACGCTGTTCCACATCTTCACCAGTGGACGCGTTGATGTCATGGCGGTGCGCACCTGGGCATATTGGCTGGATGCGTGCGTCTCGGTGCGGGCGATGACGCGCGATCTATATCGGCTGAACTCAGGCACTGCCTCACGCAGAGCCTTGGCAATAGCTTCAATGCCCAATCCCTCGCGCTGTCCCTCGCGGATCACTTCCATGATCTGGCGTCGTGTCGTCTCAAGGATTTGCTGAACCTTCTGCGCGCCGAATTGGTCGATGAACTCTTCGATGAATTGCTGGAAAAGGCTATCCTCTTCCTGCTTTGTTTGCAGGTGCGGAAAGCAGTCCTTCATGCCCTCAATCATCGGCTGGCCACCCATGCGCATGGCGGTGGCGTAGGTTTCGCGCAGCATATCCTCAATTTGTTCACGCCCATCTGGCGGCAGGGCTGCGATGTCTTCGGCCTCGTAGCGATCCACGATCTGACGCATGATGCGCGTCAGCGTCCGCTCGATCAGCGGGCGCGTGGCATCTTCCATTTCATCGAGGTCAGCCATAGGCGATCTTATGCAGGAGTTCAGCGGCTGTCAGCTTGCCATTGCCTTCCATGCTGCGCACCTTGTCCCGCGCCCATGATTGGCCAGCATCACCGCCCCAGAGCGCCCATGCGATACGGCCTGCGCTGGGGTAGCCATCCTCGCCCGGTCGAAAGCCCTCGGCATCCTTGTCTACTTCATGGCGGCTGAAGAAGCTGTGCATCCGCTTGACCGTATCATCTGAAAGGTTTTTGCCGTTGATGATGTCACGCGCTCGGGCAACGCCGACCTCAGTGCCGCCGCGATTGAACTCCTTACGCCATTCAAGGCCCTTGCGGGCTTCGTCTTTCATGCCTGCGGTGGGTGAATGGCCTTCTGATTTCTGCTCGATTGGTGCCGCCGAAAGAAGAGGCGTGTATTCGCCCTCGCCTTGCTCCGGGAAGCCCATCATGACGCGGCTTTCCTCGCGCGTCAGAACGCCCTTTTCGAATGCCAGGATGGCCCTATCAAACATGCGCTGGCGGTTGCCTTCCAGCGCCGAGATGCTGTCCAGATCAAGCCGCAACTCCAGCCCTTCGCCATAGCGGGGCAGAAGCCAAGCCGATATGCCGCCGATGAATTCCTGCATAAGCGGGATCACGGTGTCCGTATAAAGCCGCTCCTTGGCCTGTTCCAGATTGTTGAAGGTGGATGCGTCATTGTCGATCAGCGGCAGCGGCACGCCGAATGCGCTGGCCACATACTTGGCTGTTTCCTTCATCGTGTTGAGGAAGTCCATGTCCATCGGCGACTTGGATAGTTCAACGAACTCGGCATCGTCGGCCAGCATTGGGATTTCACCGGCATTGCGTTCGCCTGACAGCGCGGCCTTGAAATACTCACGCATCCGCTGGATAGCTTCGCCGCCGGGATAGCCGCCTTTGAACCGCACCAATCCGCTCGGGCGGGCGCTGTTCTTCAACAGGCTGTAGTTCCACGTCGATCCGGCGTTGTGCGTGTCAGCGGCCAATGCAGCGGCCATGAGGGGTGATTGACCGCGCCAGTAGTTATCGGGATTGTAGGTCTTGAGGTAGAACACCTGGCTTTCGCCGGTCAGCGGATCGACGTTGAAATACGTCTCCGACTTACCGCGCTTATGGCAGTAGGCCTTCGGCAGTCCATGCGGGCCGGGCTTCACTTCCATATCAATCGGATTGAGCGGCCACATCTCGGCAAACTGGCCTTCTGGAGTGCCGACACAGAACGTCTCCCCGAATAGCAGGCGGTTGACCATCATCTCGGACAGCCAAGCGTCGTAGGCTTGCCACGGATTGGGGCGGTTCAGCAGATCAAGCGCCGGGTGCTGCTCGATCAGATTATCGCCTTGATACAGTTCCAGCTTGATTGACTTGCAGGCTTCGACGATCTCGCGGATCGCCCGATAGACGATGACGTTGTGCTGATAGCCTTCTCGGATGTAGCTGCGGCGGTCGTTGGCTTTGGAGTAGTTGACCGTATCGCCGATCAGGAATGCCGCGCCTGCCGGATGCTCTTTGGCTTCGATCTTGTTACGTTTTGGGAAAGGCCATGCCATTCAAAGCACTCCGAATATTTGTTCGCTTGTGCCGCCGACCATAGGCTGTAGGGCATAGCGCAGGGCGTCGATGTAGTGATTGTTTGCATCCACGATCTTCGGCATGATGTCCCCAGACAGTCGGTCCTGCTTATACGCATAAAGCCGGAACTCGCGGGCGGTTTCCGGGCAATCCGGGTGGATGATAACACGGTCAAGCGACTTAATAAAGGCTACGCCATCCTCGACACTGCCTGACCATTTTTTGACACCAGTGATAGATGGGATGCCGTGACGCTGTAGATACGATATGCTTTCCGGCCTCGCACTGTCTGCTCGGACGGTGTGAAGCGGCAGAAGCGGCATTCGGTCCTGTATGAATGCGGGCGTGTCATCAAGTTCCAGCCCGATCCTGCCTGCCTCTCTGCGGATGTAGAGCCGTTCGTTGTGGATGTAGCATTCGACGGCTGCGGTCGGGTCTTGGGCAAAGCCGAAATCCATGCCGAAGTAAGGCCCATCCCATAGCCGATCTGGCTCAAAGTCGGCGATCTGGAACTTGCCGCTGAAGACTTGGGCATCGCTGTTTTCGAGATAGGCCCCTTCCCAGACATGGGAATAGGTCGCGGGATCAAGACGCTGCTGCTCGCGTTGGCGCAGCTTGTTGAGGCCAGCAGGAAAGAACGGGTTGTGCTTCCAATTGACCTCGGCAATCAGGGCATCGGCAGGCGGGTTTTTGCGGAAACGCTTATCGACGGGCGAGCCTTCGGAGCGCGGATTCCAGATTGCCCAGAGTTCCGATTTGTCCTGCCGGAAGACGGTCGCCTCCAAGGCAAGCCAGCTATCCTCGGGAACATCCTCGGCCTCTTCGACGATGGTCAGGTCAATTCCGGCCAGCGACTTGATGCTGGATGTGTTATGCCGCAGCCCCCGAAAGATGAACTCGGTGCCGTTCTTTCCGCGCAGATAATCCACACCCACGTCATAGTGAGCCGCCAGCCAGGGCGTGCGCTCAATGGCGTCCTTCAGTTCGCGGTGGAAGCTGTCCTTGATGCTGACTTGCAGTTCGCGAGTGCAGAGGATGCGCAGAGGCTCACAGAAGCCCCAGTATGCGGCCATCATTGCGGCTGATTGGCTTTTGCCCGATCCGCGTCCGCCGTAGAGAGCGCGATATTGCGCTGTTCCTCGGGCTGGTTCGAATATATCCAGAACCTTGTCTGGCAGATCAATCACCGTTTGCGTCATCGGGCTTTACGCCGCGCAACACAACGGTTTTGGGCGGTGACATGCTGCCATCGCTGGATGTGTGATCGTTCTCCACCCTGTCGGAGTATCCATGCTTGGATAACATCATCTTTGTGATTGGCGGATTGAACGTGCCATCTAGGCCATTATTGACCAATTCTCGCTCTTGTTTTTTGGCAATTGCATTAAGGATGTCGGAAAATTCTTTCTCTTCGTCCCTTGCCCAATCGTAGCATGTCTCTCGATGTATGCCGATTTCACATGCCAATCCGGCCACAGAAGGCACTTTGTCGCCTGCTTCAATCCATCCGCCGTTGACGTATTTCCAAGCGGCTTTGACGATCTTTGGCGTGTAATCTGACGGCCTACCGGCAGGCATGGCTCACTGTCCCTCGTTGTGCTTTGCGATTATCATAGCACATTTGGCCCAGCCGTCCCACATTCCGCGCCCACAATGCAAAAGGGGCCACGCGGTTGACGCTGTTGCGCATGTAGGCTCTGGTCGGCGGCTGGTGATACCGATGTAAGAACGGCCCCGCATTATGTCATTTCTCCGACCATTTGAATGGATTTCCGGTTTCGATGTATTTGATGGGCAGGCCGAATTCCTTGGCCCATTTGATTTCATATGCGATGCCGATGCTATCTTTCCATCCGGGCATTTTCAAGACGATGAGGATTTCGGCTCTTTGGAGCCATGCGCGGTTGTAGGTTATCCAGTGGTTTGCGTTGGATGGTAGCTTGTTGCGTTTGGCTGGTCTGTGCCAATGGGCTATGGGGCTGAATGGGTGATAGCCTTGGTTGGATAGCCAAGCTGCGGCATCGCCTGCCACGAGGGCGCGCATGGCCTCTACGGCGGGTTCTGGGTGGCTGTATGGGCTGGCGAGGTAGGCGAGGGTCATGGTTTCATCTTCCAAACGACGATCCCGCCGACTTTGGTTTGGACTAGAAAGCCTGCGTTGACTAGTTGGTTGAGATTGTAGGTGGCGACACGTTCTAGCTGTTTGAGCCGCAGGGCTACATCGCTGACGGTGCGTTCTCGGCCATCTGCCATCAGGTCAAGATATGGTTGCAGATCGCCGATGCGCAGTTCTTCTTTTTTCGGCGGCTTTGGCATCTCTCGGATCATCTTGTCTTCGAGTGCCTTGGCTTGGGCTGGGGTGATGGATGTGGGTTTCATTTCATATTCACCACTTATTGGTTCCCGCCGCCTTATGTGTCTTGGTTTCTGGCGGCGGGAAATTGACGATGATAATTCGCATTCCCGGCGAAGATATTTGCGTTATCATCATTGACAATCATGCTGCGAACAAGTCTCCGCAAATGCGTTCGGCCTCTTGAAGATTTGCATTGGCTTGTTCCGCGTATTCCGGCTTGAGTTCAAATCCAAGATAGCGACGGCTCATCTTGATCGCCTCATATCCCGTAGAGCCTATGCCGTTGAATGGGTCCATGACTACATCGCCAGGGCGTGTGTAGAGGCGCAGGCATCGGGCTATGACGTCAAGCTGTAGCGGGCATACATGCTTTTCGTCATTCACGGCTTTGACGCGGCGCAGGACGTTGCCTTGCTGAATATCCATCCAGACCGGGCTTGCCAGTTTCTGCCATTCATAAACATCAAACTGCGCATCTTGCATCAAGACAGCTAGAGCCTTGTCGTCGGGCACTTCTGCGCACATGCCATGACGGCGCAAATCCTCCAGCCATTCGCGAGCGATCTTGAGTGCCATCTTTTCATCTTCTGGCGCGGCATGACTGATCGGCTTTTCGTTCGGCGCGTCTTTGCGAAAGAATAGCATGTAGTCTGGCATTCCTACGCGGTTCATGGCGCTGTCTTTGCGGATTTGCTTATACAGCAGGCCAACGGCCTTGGTGCGCTGCATTTCTACTACTGGGTCTTTCCAGATCGTCGCGCGGCCATGATAGATCAGACCGGCATCTGTATGTGCTTTGACCAGATCGCCAGAGAAGTCTTGCAAGCCGATAGCGCCGTGCTTGCCTTTACGCATCGGAAGGTCTGTGCAATGAACGCAGGCAATGCGGCCTGGGCGAAGGACGCGGGTCAGGGCTTCGGCAAAGAACTTGTATTGGTCCATGAACGATTGACCTTCTCCAGCATTTCCGAGATCACGTTCGCTGTCCGAGTAAACGAACAGATCACCGAATGGCGGTGAAAAGATCGCGCAATCAATGCTGTTTTGAGGCATGGCATACATGCCTTCGATGCAATCACTATTATGGATCGCCCATCCTGTTCCTGAGTATTCTGGCTGTTTCATGTTATCTCTCCTCTTTTATCCATTCAGGGAAGGCCAGATCGAGTGGTCGATTGTATGCTGTTCTGACTTTGCCTGTGATTTGTGCTTTCTTCATGGCCTCGGCCATGCGTGTTTTCATTTCGTCGTGTTTCTTGCCCTTGATGTTGATGGTCTGCCAGATTGTGTCTTCAGTATCGGCCACAACGATATCGTTTTTGACGCGCTTTGTCTGCCCAAAACGATGCGATCTTCTCACGGCCTGATAATGTTGCTCATAGCTGAAGCTTATTGATGCGAAGACAGCGTGTGAGCAATGCTGCCAATTGACGCCGAAACCTGCCAGCTTTGGCTTGGTTACAATCGCGCGGAAGTCTCCATCTGCAAACCCAAGTAGGCGGCGCTCCTTTTCTTCTGGTGACTGATCTCCACGAACCTCAACAGCATCCTTGACGATCTTTCCGAGCATTTCGCTTTCTTCGTTGGTTTCACACCAGATCGTCACTGGTTGATCATGATCCGCAAGTTCGGCGGCTTTCTCGCATCTCTCCTTGAGTGTCAGACGCTTTTCCTTGTGAAAGCTGGTTGCGGACATTTCCGGGATGCGGAACAACATGCCATCGTCAATATTCTGCTGACGATCCGCCTCCACAATATGGATACGCCGATCAATATCAGGCAAGATATATCCATCATCATTGCCACCAAGATCCGATGGCAGAGTTGCGCATCTTGACCATGATGATACCCATTGCCAGAAATCCTCGACAGCATGGCCTTTGAGCCGCCATTCTTGCGAGGCGGTGCTGGTATCATTGATGAACCACTGAGAAAGCATTTCCTGCTGGCGCATGATACCTAGAAATTCTGCATGGTTGCCGAGTTCCATGTGATCGTTTGGCGATGGTGTCGCGGTTGCGGCCAGTTTGAAACGATGGTTGCCGAAAGCATCCATTAGACGATTGCGTGTCTGGCCTGCAAATGATTTCAGAATGCTGCTTTCATCAAGGACGATGCCACCGAAGGCATCTGGATCAAGTTTAGGCAATCGCTCATAATTCGCCACCATAATACCGGCACCGACATCAGCCTGTTCTTTAATCTGCCTCGCATCAATGCCAAACTTCTGTCCTTCGCGGATCATCTGACCAGCCACTGCCAGAGGCGTCAGGATCAGTGACGGCTTTCCGGTTTCGTCGGACACTTGCCGCGCCCATTCCAATTCTGAAAGAGACTTGCCAAGGCCGGTATCAAGAAACAACGCGGCACTACCTCTCTCAAGTGCGAAGTCAACAGCCACTCTCTGGTGGTGCTTCATGTGATCGTTGAGGCTCTGAGGCTGAAAACCATTCATAATTGCCGCTTGTTGTTTGCTGGCAATATGCTGTCTGTATTCTGCGAGGCCCATCAGAACGGCACCTCCTTGGCCAGATCGGAGGGCTTCCATGCCGTCTGAAATACCGGGTGCATACCCAGCGTCTTGATGAAGAGATCGATGTGCGGTAGGGATTTGGTCATCGGGCTGTTCCTTTCAGATTTTGAGCCTGGTCGTGGGGCGGGATGTTGCAAGCATCGCCGCCTCTTTTTGTTACGCCGCCGTTATGTAATGTGTCAATCAAATTCGCTCTCGGGCGTGAATTGATAGTCGGCACTGTCTTGCCAATACGTTCTTGTCAAATTTGCCTGCCTTGATTGCGTTGACAGCCGATCCTGCATCTATGCCAGCCAGATCGCAAACCATATGGAAGTCTTGAGTTCCAAGCCAAGAAGTGGCGCGGCCCACATCCAAGTGCGGGTTTCTACCACCATTAAGTGCGCTCACATTGCCAGCAGCGCATCGCAGGTTTTCATACAAGACCGCAGCCCAGAGGCGACGGTGACCGGTTGTGTCGTTATAGGCCATTTTCTCTCCATTTGTTGATTGCAGCTTCCGCGATCTGACGAACCTCATCATGCTGTCGTGACTTCATGCCTTGCTTTGAGTAGGGCCAATTCATTCCCGACCGGCTGATCACGTTATTTAAGGCTGTGCGTTTCATATCAAGGATTGTGGCGGCTTCTGATTGGGTCAGGCCAGCAGAGGCCAGCACGTCTAGTATGGCCAGCCGCTCTGCCTCCTGACGGCGCTTGATCTGCGCCCATGTTTCAATCATTCGCCCACCCCTCCGAATTTGTTTACCTTGAACCCAACCGACTTGAGAATGTCTTGAGCAGCTTCTGCGGTCACGCGGGGTTCTGTCCATTCCTGCTCTTGCTGAGAAACGACGCGCGGCTTGGGTCGCGCTGCATGAATGATCCGGTAGAGCGCGCCAGCGTCGGGCTTATACAATTTCCCGCTCTGCGTTCTCGGCCCTGTCCGCTGGTAGGTTGCCCAAGCCTTGCGAATTTCGCTGTGAGAGCAATTCTCCAGCACGTCCATCCAGCCCTCCAATTCAAGAGCCTGGACCGCATCCGGCGTTGCGTCATCGCGCCAGAACTGGCCAAGAATGGCTTGCGCCCTAACCCCAATCTTTTCCCGATGTGCCTCCTGCTGCTGCGGAGATAATGCGTTGAAGCCGGTCATTACTGCGAGTTGCTTGGTCATCTTGACCTCCTTTAAAAACTTTCGGAGATTTGCTGTTGCGCATCCAGTTGCGCCAAGTGGCAGACCAATCTCGTTTTGTTGCCGTTTGGCCTGTCTTAGAAATCCAGTAGTCCCTGAACCTATCTGCCTGATCACGGATCACCTGTTCTGGCCATCCTTCGGCCAGCGCCCACTCGCCCCATTCCCTTGGCAAAACCCAATCATCCGACAGCCGAGAGCCGCGTGTTTTTTGGGAAGATACTTTAGTATCTTCTTTTATATCTGGTTCTGGTTCTGTATGGTCGGACCGTGGTGATTGTAAGTCTTTGTTTTTATTAGGTCTCGACCTGTTTTCACGCTGTTTTTCTTGAAGTTTCGCGAGAGTTTCAAGCTCTTTATCTGCCCGTTTATTCGTCAGAAACTCGCCTAAAACCACTATTTTGCCACTTTCAATCAGGTCTGATCTTATGCTTTTCCACTTGCGAATACTGCATCCAAGATGGCCAGATATATATCTATCATCGTCTGGAAGATGACCGCCCTGCATGTAGATCAAGTCTATCACTACGCGATAGGCGCACTTGACTTCAAAAGGCATTCCGATGGTGCCTTCTACGAAGTCGCGCGGATAAGCTTTGTAATACGGAAGCCCGTTCATATTTGCCCTTCATTGTCAGGGCCAAGGCTTGCCACAGGGAACCACCCGTGCTAGACAATCCTTAGCATTTGTCGTGCTACGTTCTTACCGCCTAACCTGCGGAAAATCAAGCCCCGGCCTCGCGCTGGGGCTTGTTGCTTTGGGCAAAGAGAACCTGTCAATCGTCAAAAATACCAGTTTTAAATGTGTTTTGGGTTGCTTTGACGATGCGCGATATATTCAGACCCTTGTCATAAGCATCAATGATTTTCATCACAGTCTGATACCGCTCGATCCTCACATTCCCGCCGCCAGAACCAGATGAAACCAGCAACCAATTGCGAAGACGAATGAGCATTTCATCTTCTTTGACTTCTGGCATCCCAGAACACAAAACACGGCAAAACCGTTCTAGCTTGTCAGTGTCTACATGATAGAACGCAACCGCAATGGCCGCGAAAACGGGGGCAGTTCTTAAGCCAGGTCCCTTCATCGCAGCCGTCTTGTGGCAGGCAAAGTCAATTCCCTCTCGCATCGCGTGAATGGCATCTGCTGCCTGAGACACGCTCATTGACGACACCTTATGCTCTGCCCACAAAACCATTTTCACAATGGCAACGGCTTGTGTGTGATATTTGTCCATAGAAACAAGGCCGCCAATTTTCAGGGCATCGGCTGCGCTGCGCGGGCGTCCTTGGTCAATAACACTGCCATCCTTGCGAGACAGGCCATAAGCAACAAACATTTCAATCGGAACGCCAGATTGAACAATTGCCGCGAGACGGTGCTGACCATCTGCAAGCGTCCCGTCATCGTAAAATGCAATTGCGTTTTGGTGTGTATTTCGCCAGTCGCCACGACGCATGTCTGCCGCGAACTTTGCGACGTTTGAGTGCGACTGGGTTCTGTTCCCAATATTCGCGGTATCAAGCCACTGTTGCGCCTGAACCGGCGTCACCTTCATTTTTTTCATTTCCATGGTTCTCTCCTCTATGGATTTGTTGCAGGCTCATAAAACAGAAACACCGCGCAAATGTCAACTTGCGCGATGCGTTTTGTCAATTTTTTTTATAACGTATGTCCGGCCACGTCCTTAGCTGTCCGTTCTTGTCTGTCGTCACGGCCCCGTGTCGCGGCTCTCAACACCCCATTCCCCCAACCATTCCCGCACATCATCAACTGACCGGACCACGGCCACACGATAGCCCATAGCCCTCATGCGCTCGTGCATGTCCTTCTGGGCCGGTGAGGCGTAATTCCCTTCGGCCTTGACCTCAAAGAACATCGGCCCGTCTGGGGCTAGAACGACTAGATCAGGAAACCCGGCCATCGCTCCTTTACGCTTGGCCTTGGCCAGTTCAATCATCACCGATCTGCCCCGCTTGTTAATCTCGCCTCTGGCATGATGGACGATGCTTTCCAGCGGTAGAACGGCGCGAAGATATTGCACGATTGCGATCTGAATGGGGCTTTCGCGGTCGTGCCGTTTAGGCATCAAAACAGTTCCCCTTGGCCAGTATCTCGTGTGTCTTGAGATACCGCCTCGCTGCTTCGGCCTTCCTGTTGTGCAGGCGATGGGCGCGCGCGGTCAGGTCTGGTGTGAGCGAGCCATTGAGCCTCAACTTCGGCTCGATGCTCGGCGCAGGCCCAAGCGATCCATCTTTCTTTGCGCTGCGATCTGGTTCCGGGCGGCTGGAACCCGAAGGAACCAGGCGCGCCGCATATCTTACAAGGCCCTGCCATGTCATAGCTTTTCCCCGTAGCTTTCTGCCCACGCGGTCAAAACTGAGCCAACGGCGGCGGCATCTTGTGGCGATAGATAAAGCCAGAAGTTTTCATCGTGAATTTCATCGTTTATCCGAAGGCTTCTATTGTAAACGATTTGCAATGAGGGATTGACCAAGCCTTCATCGTCAAATGTCCAAGATGCCTCAACATCAGCCGAATAATAGCGCAGCGTGAAGGTTCTCATCCAGCCTTTTGCGAATAGCTTTGTTAGGCTTTCAATCATGCTCTTCCCTCCTAAAATGGAATCTCATCATCTACCGGATAGCCTTCTGGCGTCCGTTGGTCTTGTCCAAGATCAGGCTCACGCGCCATGCCATCATCGCGGCGGCTGTCGAGCATCTGCAACACGGCCTGCGGACCCTGTAGCACTATCTCGGTGCTGTATCGGTCCTGGCCCGACTTATCTTGCCATTTGCGGGTCGTGAACTTGCCGCTGACGTAAACCTTGGAACCCTTGCGGAGATAGTTCTCGGCAATATCCGCAAGCGGGCCGAATACGGCTACGGAAACCCATTCCGTCTTTTCCTTGCGCTCACCGCTGTCGCGATCCTTCCACTTCTCGGAAACAGCCAGCCGAAGGTTCGTGACCTTGTTCCCATTTTGGAAACTCCGAGTTTCAGGATCGGCCCCGAGGTTGCCGATAAAATTGCACTGGTTCAGGCTCATTTCGTCTCTCCTTTGATGTATTGACGCAGCTTGTCGAGCGTATGCGCCCGAGGTGTTCGCTCACCATTGGCGAAGCGAAGCAGGGTCCAGTAGTTGATGTCGCAGGCCTTGGCGACGCGCCGAATGACGCGATCTTGAAGCGCCTCCCGCAGCTCTTCGGTATCCATTGTTATTGCACCTTCTGATTATTTGCGTTGACACTATTGCAGAAATCCGCAAGATTGCAAGCACACAATAACTGGCCAATCTTGGAGAGAAGAATGACAGAACATAAGAATATATACGCCGCTCTTATGGCAGCACAACAAGAGTTCGGGCAAGTGACCAAGGGCAGCACAAATCCAGCGTTTAGGAGCAAATACGCGGATCTAGCAGATGTCGCTAATGTGGTAATCCCAACCCTGTCCCGTCAGGGCGTTGCGGTTCTGCATTATATGACAGGCGAGAATCTCTCAGTCATGCGGACGGAGTTCGTTCATGCTTCATCCGAAACTAAAGTAAACTGCGACATTCCGCTAATCGTGGATAAGCAAAACATGCAGGGCATGAAAAGCGCCACGACATATGCCAAACGCATTGGCCTCGAAAGCCTGTCTGGCATTGCCCCAGAAGATGATGACGGCAATCAAGCTGCCAAAAGCCCGCCCAAGCCTGAGCCGAAGAAACCAGCAGGCCCACCCCGTGAGGCCGTAGATGCGGCTAAGGCCAGCCTGTTCAACGCCGACAGCCTCGACGCCCTCAAGGCAATCTGGATGGACCTCCCTGCGCCTGTCCGCGCCATGCAGGACGTAGAGCGGGCCAAGGATGCGCGCAAAGCTGAACTGGAAACTGCGCCGCCATCCGCGAAAACAGAAATCGATGATGAAATCCCGTTTGGATAAGGAGAGAACCATGACCAACGACACCAGCTACACCTACCTTGATATAGAAACCATTCCATCGCAATCGCCGGAACTGCTGGAGCGGTTCAAGGCCGAGGTGACGCCACCGGGCAATATCAAGAAACAGGAGAGCATTGACGCTTGGATGGTCGAAAATGCCGAAACAAAAGCGCGCGAAATGATGGCAAAGACCAGCTTTGATCCCGCGCATGGCCATATCTGCACAATAGCATGGGCCAAGGACAATGGCCGAGTGGAACTGTCACATGCGGCGAGCATTGAGGACGAAGCCGATCTTTTGCGCGACTTCTTCGATGACATTGATCAGTATCACAGCACGACATTTGTTGGCCACTACGTCGGCGGCTTTGACTTGCGGTTCATTCTTTGCCGAGCCGTTGTTCTTGGCATTCCAATTCCCCGCTCTATCCCGCGTGACCCGAAACCTTGGTCCGACCGCATCTTTGATACGATGACTGCATGGGCTGGCCAGAAAAGCACGATTAGCATGGATAACCTATGCGATGCGCTTGGCCTTGAGGGCAAAGGCGACTTTGATGGCTCAATGGTGGCCGAGGCTTGGGCCAATGGCGAACATCAAAAGATTGCGGATTACTGCGTCCAAGATGTTGAGCGGACGCGGGCAATTCATCGCCGCTTTATGGCAGTAGGATGGTGACCATGACAGACGAACAGATCATCGCTGAGTTTGAACGCATCGAGGCCGCCGCAAACAAAACGCCGCAAGGGGCTGACCATGAGCATATCCTGCATGTGGTCACGGCTAAGAGCGGGCGCGACTTGTCTTATGTTCGCCGCCTCATCATCGACAACACATTCACGACACCCAACTGAAAGGCACCAACCATGACCGAAGAAAGCTACCGCGTGACCGCCGAAGAACTGCGTCAAATCGTTGAACGCTTCGAGCGGCTAGAAGCCGAGAAACAGGACATAGCAGATCAGCAGAAGGAGGTAATGGCCGAAGCCAGGGCGCGCGGATACTGCACCAAAACCCTGCGCCGCATCATTGCTGACCGCAAAAAGTCGCCAGATGATCTGGCCGAGGAAGAGGCGGTTCTGGAAATGTATCGCCAGGCTTTGGGGCTTGCGTGATGCCCCACACCGTCATTCTGCGCAGTCAGGCCCAGCGCCAGCTTGCGCACGAATATATCGACAAGGCCCCGGCAAACGCCGTTGTGACCATTAAGGAGGAGGCGCGTAATCTTGACCAGAACGCGCGCCTCTGGGCCAGCTTGTCAGATATAAGCCGAGCCAAGCCAGAAGGTCGATGCCATACACCCGAGGTCTGGAAGTGCCTATTCATGCAAGCCTTAGGCTATCAGTCGCGCTTCGAAATGGGCTTAGACGGCCAGCCGTTTCCTGTCGGCTTTTCATCATCGCGGCTATCAAAGCGTGAGTTTGCCGACCTGATAACCATCGTCCAGGAATATGGAGATCGGCATGGCGTGGCGTGGTCTGAGCCAAACCCATATGAAACCGCATGAAACGATCACCTTTAAAACGCAAAACCCGCCTCAAGCCTGTGTCTGACAAGAAACGCGCATACAGGGCCAGTGAGGCCGGTCAAGCTGCTCTGGGCTATATGCGGGCGGTGAAGCAGCTTCCTTGCGTTATATGCGCCGCTCCGCCGCCATCAGATGCGCATCATTGCATCCATGACCGGCACAGCAGCGCCAAACGAAGCGACTACGACACGATACCTCTTTGCAAGGCGCATCATCAAAACGGTCCTGATGCCATCCACAATGGCCCGAGAACATGGCGCGAGAAATACGGACCAGATCACGGATATATTGATCGCGTAGCCGAGGCGGTGAAGTGTCTGTTTGGAATTGACCGGCCCTTGTCGTGATGGGCTGCCGATGATAGGCTTGGCCCCAGCATTTCATGCTACTGTTCTCTCCCTGTCGCTTGACAGCACCTAGACCTGGTTTCGTGCCGGGTCTTTTTTTTGTCGAATTGTGTTGACACTTGTGTGGGCTTTTCGTAATGTCATCTCAAGGGCAGGGAAGCCCGAGACAAAGGAGAGAGACAGATGACATACGAACAAGCCGAAGACTTTTACATCTCACAGATTGACCTTCAGCATGGCAAAGAATTTGCTGCTGCGGTTGGTCGATTTCAGGAAGGTTTTCTTGCCGACCGTGTGACCGACGACATTGACGAAGCATTTCGCCGCGCTGTTGATTGCGCCAAACGAAGCCTGATGATCATCAAGATCAAGGCAGGTGTAGCATGAACAAAGGACACGGCAGCCCGTATGATCGAGGCACCGCTGACAGCTACTATTCCCGACCGCCGCAGCCGCACAAGTGGCTGGATGACATTGGCCGGAACAGGGAAGAAAACCTGACCGAAGCCGAGAAGGTGGAATACTGGATTGGCTATTCAGACAGCGAAGAAAACGGCGCAAAGAAGGACTGGGGCGAATGAGGATCAAGGATATAATCATCGACACGCTGACGCTGGTGGCACTCGTCGGCACCATCTACGGGCTGGGGCTGATAGCGTGGGCGGTGCAGTGAAACTGCGGGTTCTTGACCTATTCAGCGGCATTGGCGGCTTTAGCCTTGGCCTTGAGCGGACAGGCGGGTTTGAGACCGTTGCTTTCTGCGAATACGAACCATTTCCACGCGCGGTTCTGGCGAAGCACTGGCCTAACGTGCCATGCTTTCCTGACGTGCGAGAACTGAAAGGATCAGACATTGACGGATCAGTTGACGTTATTTGCGGCGGATATCCATGCCAGCCTTTCTCCACAGCCGGGCAGCGACGAGGCAAGGAAGATGACCGCCACCTCTGGCCAGAATTTAATCGGCTCGTGGCTGAACTCAGGCCCACTTGGGTCATTGGAGAGAATGTTGCTGGGCACATCAGCATGGGCCTCGATGACGTGCTTTCTGACTTGGAGGGACAAGGTTACGCCTGCCGAGCGTTTGTTATTCCAGCTTGCGCCGTTGACGCCCCGCACAGACGAGACAGAGTTTGGGTTGTGGCCCACTGCAAGGGCTGCGGACGGGAAGGGGGCAGTAAATCCATCCGCAGCGCAAAAATCTGTAGAGAGGGGTTTCAGCCCGAATTTACCAGAAGTGGTAACTGCGCAGAATGCGGGGCTGTGGCCGACGCCTCGCAGTTGCAGTGCAATGACAGCAAACATAACGAGAAAAACAGCGCAAAGGACAATGGGCAACCTAGAGGAGCGAGTTGCGAAGACTTTATGGCCGACGCCGACCACCAGGGACTACAAGGGCGGGCGGAAACCAGAAGCCTTAGAGGCCAGCGGACGGGGGGCAACGAACAGCCTGAACGATGCGTTGACTTGCCAAGGGCAGCATGGCTCCCTGAACCCAACGTGGGTCGAGTGGCTCATGGGGTTCCCCGAAGGGTGGACAGACTTAAAGCCCTCGGAAATGCCGTTGTCCCGCAAATCCCCGAAATGATCGGATACGCAATATTGGAGAGTTACAATGACCGCCGCCCAACTTGAAGACATCATCGACGCAGCATTCGTCAAGGTTCTGGGCGTGCTGCCGAATGTTCCACGCTGGCACAAGGACGAAGACAAATGAACCAGCCGCATTTTGTGAACCGCAGCCGCACGAATGAAATGACATTCTCGGAGAAGATAATCGCGGGCCAGGCCAGATCGCTTGCCAATCGCGAAGATGTAAAGATAACGCTGCCAAAGGCACCTTGGGAAGAGGAGAAAACCCAATGACCGAATATCACGAAGCACTGCACGAACTGAACGACGCCATCTACCGCGTCATTCGTCTCGCCAGCAACGAGGATGGTGCGCCTGTGGCGGCTCTGAAAGAGATTGCAGCCGACATCGACTGCATCATTGACCACGGCTGCACCCGCCGGGCGTTTGAAGATGCCAAGACGCTCTATGAGGGCGCGAAGCTGGCGGGGTTGGTGGGATGATCCGCTGCGATGAGTGACTGGCAAGAGATCGTGGATGCGGCCCTCGAACGCCATAAGGATGGCGGATCACGGTTGGCGTCCCTCGTGCTGTCGGCAGATGACCACGTAGGGGAACTGGAGGCCAAGCTGGCGAAGGCGGTGGAGGCGCTTGAGGATATCAGAGACATTGCCGTCTTTTCTGAAGACGTAGCGTTTTACGAGATGCTTGCATCGAAATGTTTAAACGAACTGAAAGGAGAGAAGTGATGAGTAAGTTCTGGACCTTCCTTATCCTGACCTACCCCGTGCTGGGCGAGGACGTTGAAAGCGTCATTATGTTCCCCAGCATGAAAGAGTGCGGCGATGCCATGCCGGCGATCTACGAGCCGATACACAAGGTGTATCCTGACAGCATGGCCCAGTGCCACGAAACGAGAGTGTTGTCATCGTCGTTAAGGCCCAAAAGTCGCGACGATTGACCAACTAAATTCGCCGCATTAATGTGGCGATGCGCACGGGCCACAGCTTTCATCTTGCGAGGGACAGGCCGACAGCGGAGATGGACGCGCTACCGAATGCGCCACATTCACCGGCTCGTGCGCTTCAATTCAGTCGCCAAATCAAGGATGATTTGCGGGAAGACGCGCGGTTCAAATTCCGCCACCCGCTGGCCGTCACGATAAATGACCAGCTTGCCATCCTGGATGACGGCAAGATCAATATGCTCAATCACAATGCCACTCGAACCCGACTAATTTCACCGCGCTCTTTGTCATAAGTAATGGCTTGCATTTCAGCCTTACCAGAATAGGCATGTGATGCAGCATAAGCATCAGGCGCGGTAATAGCGCGAAGCTGCTCCCAATGCACTCCACCTATATCTTGGCTTTTATGATGATGCAGATGCCCGCTGAATAAATATCTGTATTTTGTGCGACCCCACATTTCTGGCCACTTGTCAGCCAAATACATGACCAGCCTCTCGGCCTTCGCTTTGTCACCGTGACATGATGCAAGTAGAACCTTGCCCCACTCCATGACAAAAAATTCACCCGGTTTACGTTGCACTGTAATGCGCGGCTCGTTGCGATAGCGTTCCGCTAAAGCAAACAAGACCGCCAGATAGGCCGTCTCATCATGGTTGCCGCGCTGCACAACAAGCGTGACTGTTTTATGCTTTGCCAATAATGCTTCGGCTGTGGCGGCCAATAGACCAATTCCAACGTCTAGAATTTTGTGGAACCGTCCATCTGCATCCAATTGATGGCGACTATGATAGGTCTGATTTGTCTGATCGTTTACATGCAGCCAGTCGCCCATAGCGACAGCCACGGCTTGCTCCGATGCCGGAGTTGATGACATTGCCTTAGAAATTCCTGACCGTATTCTTTCTGAGGAAATTTTCAGGTCATAACTTTCTCCGGTTTCTTGTCCCCAAGATAACTGCCCAATATGGGCATCTGGCATTGGATATAGCGTCAACAGATCGGCTATTGTGTCTTCTGGCATCTGCACCGCCAGAATAGGGTCGATGTCTATAAGAGCCTCTCTTATACGCTCTGCAACATCTTCCGGCTGTGCTTGTTGCTTTGGCTGCTGAAAATATAAACTAGCACCTTCAGTCTTAACCCAGCCGGAATGCAAAATGCCAATATCCTGCATTCCAGCTTCAATCATTGCCTCTTTTACCGCTGGATCGGTTTGTTCATATAATTTCGCACGTTCTAGCCTGCTGCGTAGAGAGCTACGCGAAATACCAAGTGCATCGGCAGCCAGTCTTTGGCTACCATGCTTTTTCATGGCCTCAAGAGCTTCCCGCTGCTCTGGGGTCATTGATCTTACTCGTCTTCGTCTTTTGAAGCCATGCAGACCTCATGGCTTTCAGCATGTTCGTCCCAGACTTCGGACCAGCAGTTGTCGTCCAGAAACTGCCTGACCTGAAAGAACGGAATGGCCAAGCCGAGATGCCCGTTGCCCGGAACGCCCGCCGCCGGAACGCCAATCAGTTCGCCGCTTGCGTTGAACAACGATCCGCCGCTGTTGCCGCCTGTTATGCCTGCGTCGATCTGGATGAATGGCACCTCGGCCTCGGCCCAGCTAACACGAAACATGCGATTGGTTGACGAGATCACACCGCGCGTGACCGTGGCATCGAGGCCCAAAGGATTGCCAACAACGGTCACCTCCTCGCCGCGCTGCACCACATCCCCGGCAAATACCGTGGCGGCGATGCTATTGAGCAGATCGGCTCGCACTTGCAGCAGGGCCAGATCGCTTTCCTGCCACCGCGCAACAAGCTGGGCCTTGTATCTGGCCTCACCGACAAGGCGGTAGTCCTCATACATCCGCTGCGACACATCCATGTCGCGCAGTTCCTCAACCTGCTTCTGGACTACCGTGCCGTCATCCTCGACCACTTCTTTGCGCCGCTTGATGACCGCATCACCGATGCAGTGATGATTGGTCAGGATAAGCCGATGCTCCAGCGAGATCAGAGTGCCGCTGCATCCGCGCCCGACGATAAAGTTGGCGCTGTTTATGGTCTTGTTCATGTCTTCGACGGTCCAAGCCCAGGCTGGAGCGGCGAGACATGCGGCTAAGGCCGCTATGCGCATGATCATGTTTTACCCCCTTCGGTTAGTTTCGATCAGTCTTGCAAAGCGAAGCCCATGTTTCGTTGGCGATGATGATTTCCGCCAGAAGGTTATTGTCGTTTTCGGAAAGCCAGATGACAGTGCGGCTGTCATCAAAATATAGCGGCGAGGCTATATCGCAGTAGCTATTTGTCGTTGTCACGCACCCAGCGTTGAGCGCGAGTGGCAAGATCATCATCGCCTTCCACATCGTCCCTCACATCCTTTGCTGTCTGCATCGCTTCGATCCGGCGACGAACCTGCCGATCACGCTCGGCTTCTGCCCCGGCGGACCTTCCGCGCCAGTAGATGCCAAGCAGGCCCAGAATAAATGCGCCAGCGGCTGCGGCGTAGAGTTGAATGCGACCCAGCATTTACCGCCACCCGTCAGCCCATGCCTTGAGCCGCTCCCGCATAATCCAGACAGCAAGCGCCACGATCAGCAGACACCCGGCAATCGCCACAAGCTGCGCTGTCCCATCAAGCGCCCCAACGGC
>Ga0208645_1000606_pt1 | contig 36774 bp, 26 predicted proteins | sample VirMetDEL_Sep_01_FD_184519 | JGI IMG/M metagenome (GOLD analysis project Ga0208645, IMG submission 184519) | Aqueous microbial communities from the Delaware River and Bay under freshwater to marine salinity gradient to study organic matter... | ecosystem: Environmental > Aquatic > Marine >... | reverse complement strand
CGCGGGATCTGTTTGACGAAGCGCCGCATCACCTCATAGCTGAAGCGTGACCATCCCCAGGCCCGCGGCCGCACCAAGGGCGCCAGCAGAATGCTCTGTCCCAGCGCAGGGTGGACCTGCTGGCACAGCAGGTAATCCAGCACGATGGCCGCACCCGTGCTCTGCCCCAGCAAATGCCAAGGATGCGGCAGCTCCATCGCAGCAGCTTCGTGCAACAGGCCCTGCAGCACCGCCTGGTATTCCTCGAACTCGTTGATGCTGGCGCGTGGCCCGCTGGACAGTCCATGCCCCGGCAGGTCGCAGGCGAGCACGGCAAAGCCCATGCGCAACCCCCAATCCACCACGTGCCGGTACAGGCCCATGTGGTCGTAGTAACCGTGCAGCACCAGCAGTGTCGCCACTGGCTGTTCGGGATACCAGGCCTGAGCCACCACCTCATAACCGTGCACCTGAAAGCGCCCCAGGCGCCGCTGGATACCGCCGTGGTGAGGCAGATCCAGCCCGTAATAGGCCTGATAGAAGCGTGCATCGGCGGTCAGCTCGGCGGTGTGGCGAAGCGGGCTTAATTGCGCGCGGAGTGCGTCGGGATTGATTCGCGAAGGCATGAGCGGTTTTCTTGCTAGGGGTGAACGGGATATTCAGCTCTGCAGCGCGACGTGGCAAGCTGGCGCATCCATCCAAGAGCTCCGTCATGTCCGTACGCAACAAGTATCTGATCGCGGCACTCGTTGCCCTGCTCTGGGGTGGCGCCATGCTGGCCGCCTTCTGGTGGTTCGAGGCACGCTACCTGCGACCTTTCGAGACCGAGCGGGCCGAGCTGTTCTCGGGCGACCAGCTGGCATTGCCCGAGTCGCTGAGCGGTGCTGGGCCGGTTCGGGTGGTGCACTTCTGGGATCCGGCCTGTCCCTGCAACGCCGGTAATCAGCAACACTTGGCCGAGCTGGTGCAACGCTTCGGTGGCCGGGGCGTCAGCTTTTATGCGTTGCAAAAGCCGGGTAGCCAGGGCCGTTTGCCGGACCAGTTGGGCGGTCTGCAGGCGCTCGCTGATCTGCCGGGGGCTAGCAGCCTGCCTGCCAGTCCGGCAGTGGGAATCTGGGATGCCGGTGGGCGCCTGATCTACATCGGCCCCTACAGCGAAGGGGCCGTGTGCAGCTCCGACAACAGTTTCATCGAGCCCATCCTCGAAGCGGTGCTGGCTGGCCGCCAGGTCAAGGCGACGCACTCGCTCGCGGTGGGTTGTTTCTGTGACTGGGCGCCGTCGCCGAGCGCTGAATCCTCAGCAGACCAGCGGTCAGCGGATAGTCGCTGACCGCCAGCAGTGCCTGTCAGCTATGCGCCGAGGGTGGCGCCATTACCTTGCGACTGTCGATCGCCTGACGCCAGGTCGGGTTGGCATTGGTGTCGTCCATCGCCTGGCGCATCGCACGTACACGGCGCTTCTCGGCGCGACGGCCGATGTACCAGGCAATGAAGGTCGCCAGCGACACCACCAGCAGGATCAGGCTGGCGACGGCGTTGATCTCAGGCTTCACACCCAGGCGCACCGCCGAGAAAATCTCCATTGGCAGCGTCGTTGCGCCTGGACCGGAGACGAAGCTGGCCAGGACCAGATCATCCAGCGACAGGGCGAACGAGAGCATGCCACCGGCCGCCAGTGACGGCGCGATCATCGGCATGGTGATCAGGAAAAACACCTTCCAGGGCCGTGCCCCGAGGTCCATCGCTGCTTCTTCGATGGACTGGTCCAGTTCGCGCAACCTCGCCATCACCACCACGGCGACATAGGCCGAGCAGAAGGTGGTATGGGCGATCCAGATGGTGACGATGCCGCGCTGGGCGGGCCAGCCGATCAGCTGCGCCATGGCCACGAACAAGAGCAGCAACGACAAACCGGTGATTACTTCCGGCATCACCAGCGGCGCTGTGACCAGACCGCCAAACACGGTGCGCCCGCGAAAGTTGGGTATTCGCGTCAGCACGAAGGCGGCCATGGTGCCCAGCGCAACCGCGGCAATGGCGGTGTAGAAAGCGATCTCCAGCGACCGCATGACCGCGCCCATCAACTGGCTATTGTCCAGCAAACCCGCGTACCACTTCAGCGACCAGCCGCCCCACACCGTTACCAGCCGCGAGGCATTGAAGGAGTAGATGACCAGCAGCACCATGGGCAGGTAGATGAACAACAGCCCGAGGACCAGGATCAGGTTGGAAAAGCTGTAACGCTTCATAGCTTGCCCTCCAGTTCCTTGGTTTGGTTGCGGTTGAACAGAATGATCGGTACCAACAGGATCGCCAACATCACCACCGCCAGTGCAGACGCTACCGGCCAGTCGCGGTTATTGAAGAACTCCTGCCACAGCACCTTGCCAATCATCAGCGTCTCTGGCCCGCCGAGCAGCTCAGGGATGACGAACTCGCCCACCACCGGAATGAATACCAGCATGCAGCCAGCGATGATGCCGTTCTTGGACAGGGGCACGGTGATCTTCCAGAAACTGGTCAGGTTGCGCGCGCCCAGGTCGGACGCAGCCTCCAGCAGGCTGAGGTCATGCTTCACTAGGTTGGCGTAAAGCGGCAGGATCATGAACGGCAGGTAGGAATACACCACGCCGATGTAGACCGCGAGATCGGTGTTGAGGATACGCAGCGGTTCGTCGATCAGACCCAGGCCCTGCAAAAGGCCGTTCAGAATGCCGTTGCTGCTGAGAATGCCCATCCAGGCGTAGACCCGAATCAGGATCGCAGTCCACGTCGGCATCATGATCAGCAGCAGCAGCACGGTCTGCAGGTCCTTGCGCGCCCTGGCAATGGCATAGGCCATTGGATAGCCGACCAGCAGGCAGATCAGCGTGCTGAAGAAGGCAATGCGCAGCGAGCCGGCGTAGGCCGCCCAGTACAGATCGTCCTCGCTGAGGAAGATGTAGTTGCCGAGGTTGATGATGATCTGCAGCTGTTGCTCGGCGTAAGCAAAAACCTCCGTGTACGGGGGAATCGCTACATCGGCTTCGGCAAAACTGATCTTCAGCACGATCACGAACGGCAGCAGAAAGAACAGCGCCAGCCATACGAAGGGTACGCCGATGACCAGTCGACGCCCCAGGTTCAGACGCGAGCGGCTCATGCCTGCAACACCACGCCGCTGTCGTCCCACCAGTAGACAAACACTTCCTCCTCCCAGGTCGGCAGCTTCACGTGTCGTTCGGCGTTGGCCATGAATGCCTGGAGGATGCCGCCGGATGGCATCTGAATGTAATAGACAGAATGCCCGCCCAGGTAGGCGATGTCGTAGACGACGCCTTTGGCCCAGTTATAGCCAGGGCGCTGCAGTTCAGGCAGTTCGGTGCCGATCAGCAGCTTTTCGGGGCGAATTGCATAGGTGATCTGCTTGTCCTGGGCGCGAGTGCTGATGCCGTGACCGACGTAGATCGGGTTTTCCAGGCCAGGGCAGGCGATAACGGCATGGTCTTCCATGTCCTCGACCAACTCGCCGTCGAAGAGGTTGACGTTGCCGATGAACTCGCAGACCAAGCGGCTCGCCGGGGTCTCGTAGATGTCCATCGGGCTGCCGACCTGAGCGATCCAGCCGAGGTGCATGATGGCGATGCGCTCGGCCATGGTCATGGCCTCTTCCTGGTCGTGGGTGACCATCACGCAGGTTACGCCGACGCGCTCGATGATCTGCACCAGCTCCAGCTGCATCTGCGAGCGCAGTTTCTTGTCCAACGCGCCCATCGGTTCATCCAGCAGCAACAGCTTGGGTCGCTTGGCCAGGGATCGGGCCAGGGCAACACGCTGACGCTGGCCGCCAGAGAGCTGATGCGGCTTGCGCTTGGCGTACTGGCTCATCTGCACCAGATTGAGCATCTCATCGACGCGCGTCTTTACCTCATCTTTCGACAGGCCATCCTGCTTCAGGCCGAAGGCGATGTTCTGCTCGACACTCATGTGTGGGAACAATGCGTAGGACTGGAACATCATGTTGATGGGCCGCTCGTAGGGCGGCATATCGGTGATGTCCTGGCCGTCGAGGAAGATCCGTCCTTCAGTGGGCCGCTCGAAGCCTGCCAGCATGCGCAGCAAAGTGGACTTGCCCGAGCCCGATCCTCCAAGCAGGGCAAAGATTTCGCCTTGGTGAATGCTCAACGAGACATCATCGACCGCCACCGTTTCGTCGAACTTCTTGGTGACGCGGTCGATCTTCAGCAGCACCTGCTTGTTCTGGCTCTCACCGGTGAGGGCCTTTTTGTAGGCGCTGGAGGCAACGGCCATGCGCAAACTCCCGATTGGAATAATGGACCCGGACGGCGCCGGGAAATGACACGCTGTAAAGGCAAGACGGAAGACCAGCAATGGTTCCCGCCTTGCCCGGTGTTGCTATTGGCCGGACTTCACCTTGGTCCAGGTGCGGGTCATCAGGCGGTTGATCTTCTGCGGCAGCTCTGCGGAGACGTACAGGCGATCCAGCACAGCTTGCGGCGGATAGACCGACGGATCGTTACGGACCTCCTGGTCCATCAGTTCCCCCGCCTTGATATTGGGGTTGGCATAGCCAACATAATCACTGACCGACGCGATCACCTGGGGGTCGAGCAGGTAATTGATGAAGGCATGGGCTTCGTCGACATTCTTTGCGTCGGCGGGAATGGCCAGCATGTCGAACCAGAGATTGCTGCCTTCTTTGGGGATGGCGTAGGCGATGTCGATGCCCTTACCGGCTTCGTCGGCGCGCGCGGCCGCCTGGAAGATGTCCCCGGAAAAGCCGGCGGCTATGCAGATGTTGCCGTTGGCCAAGTCCGATATGTACTTGGACGAATGGAAATAACGGACGTACGGGCGAATTTCGAGCAATTTCGCCTCAGCTTTCGCGTAGTCGTCCGGATCGGTGCTGTTGGGATCCAAGCCCAGGTAGTTGAGCATCGCCGGGATCATTTCATCAGGCGAGTCGAGAAGGGCAATGCCGCAGCCGGCAAGCTTCTTGGCGTTCTCTGGCTCGAACAGAACGGCCCACGAATCTACCTTCTCGATGCCCAGCGCAGCGGTGACCTTTTCAACGTTGTAACCGATGCCATTGGTGCCCCAGAGATAGGGCGCGGCGTAGGCATTGCCCGGATCGTTCTTCTCAAGCTGCTTGAGCAGCGCGGGATCCAGATGTTCCCAGTTGGGCAGCTTGCTCTTGTCCAGTTTCTGGAAAGCGCCAGCGCGAATCTGTTTGCCGAGGAAATGGTTGGACGGCACCACCACGTCATAGCCGGTACGACCAGCGAGCAGTTTGCCTTCGAGGGTTTCGTTTGAATCGAAGACGTCATAGACCGGCTTGATGCCGGTCTTCTCTTCGAATTCTTCCAGCGTTGTTTCGCCGATGTAATCGGACCAGTTGTAGATATGCACCGTGGCAGCCTGAGCGGATGCAGCACCGCTGACCGCAGCGGCTATAAGAAGCGACTTCAATGTCGAGCGCATGAGAGTGTCCTCTTAGTGCAGACCGCGCGATCAGTGGCGAAAGGCGGGCTATTTATTGGAAAAACCTCTAAAAATCAACTGGCGCGTTGTAAATGGCGAGACGGTCAGGCTCAAAGGGTGCGCTACAGCCAGACCGCAAGCCAGAATTGCAAATCTGAACTGGCCCTTTCGAGGCACTGGTGAGTGCCTCGCGCAGGCTTGCGAACAGACCTGGCGAGGCGGATGGATCAACGACCGGATTTGATCTTGGTCCAGCTACGGGTCATGGTGCGCTGGGTCTTCGGATCAAGGTCTGGGAAGGTGTAGAGCTTTTGCAGTACGGCCTGACTCGGGTAGACGCCAGGGTCAGTACGAATCGCTTCATCCACCAGCGGCGTGGCCGCAGCGTTGCCGTTGGGGAACTGCACATAGTTGGTGATCGAGGCCATCACCTCAGGCTTCATCAGGTAATTGAGGAAGACATGGGCGTTGTCGACGTTGTTCGCATCAGCCGGGATCGCCAGCATGTCAAAGAAAGTGCCTGCACCTTCCTTGGGAATGTTGTAGTTGACCTTGACCGTATTGCCCGCTTCCTCAGCCCGCGCCTTGGCCTGGTAGATGTCGCCGGAATAGCCGATGGCGACGCAGACGTTGCCGTTGGCCAAGTCCGAGATGTACTTCGAGGAATGGAAATAGGCCACGTTCGGACGGATCTGCATGAACAGCTCTTCAGCCTTCTTCAGCTCGTCAGATTTGGTGGTGTCTGGCTTGTAGCCCAGGTAATGCAGTGCTGCAGGGAGGATTTCGGTTGGTGAATCGAGAAACGAGACGCCACAGGATTTCAGCTTTTCCATGTTTTCCGGCTTGAACACCAGATCCCAGGAATCAACCGGTGCGTCTTCACCCAACGCGGCCTTGACCTTCTCCGGGTTGTAGCCGATGCCGATGGTGCCCCACATGTAAGGCACTGCGTACTGGTTGCCCGGATCGCTCGGCTGCAACGCCTTGAGCAGGTCCTTGTCGAGGTTTTCCCAGTTCGGCTGCTTGCTCTTGTCGAGCTTCTGAAACACGCCCGCCTTGATCTGCTTGGCAAGGAAGGGGTTGGACGGTACGACTACGTCATAGCCGGAGCTGCCCGCCAGCAGCTTGGCCTCCAGCACCTCGTTGCTGTCGAACACGTCATAGACGACCTTGATCCCGGTTTCCTTGGTGAAGTTCTCCAAGGTGTCTTCGGCGATATAGTCGGACCAGTTATAGACGTGCAGCACCTTGTCTTCGGCCTGCGCAGCGCCGGCAACCGCGCCAGCCAGCGTCATCGCAAGTAGGGTCTTGGCAAAGGGTTTCATCCGTGCAGCTCCTGTTGTAGTCATATGTTGGGCTGTGGACAGGTCACACAGGGCGGCGGCAATGCCTATCCCGTTGTGCCTGGTGCAGCTAATGGCTGTGCCGGCATCGACACACCCTCGGTAAGTCAGGCCAAAGCACGCGCGCAGTCTGGCAAGGTCAATGGCTGTTTTTCAACCGCTTGCGTGCGCTTCGCTTGCACACTTCTCCAGTCGATCCTTGGTGCCGGTAGCATCCTGCCGGCGCCGTGCACACTCAACCCCGCGCATCTTTCAGCGTTGCGTCCAAGCACAACCGGACCTTGCCGATCAGCTCGTCAATCTGCTCTTCGTTGATCACCAGCGGTGGGGAAATGATCATGGTGTCACCGACTGCGCGCATCACCAGACCGTTGCGGAAGCAATGCTCCCGACAGAGCATGCCCACGCCAGGGTCAGCGAAGCGCTCACGAGTCTTTTTGTTTTTCACCAGCTCCAGCGCGCCAAGCATGCCGACACCACGGGCCTCACCAACCAACGGGTGCTCGACCAACTCACGCCAGCGAGACTGCAAATAAGGTGCCGTCTTGGTCTTGACCCGCTCGACGATCTTCTCCTCGCGCAGGATGCGGATGTTCTCCAGCGCTACCGCAGCCGCTACCGGGTGCCCCGAATAGGTGAAGCCGTGATAGAACTCGCCCCCTTCGTTGAGGGTGTGCACCACTTCGTCGCGTACCACCACGCCGCCCATGGGCAGATAGCCGGATGTCAGGCCCTTGGCGATTGGCATCAGGTCCGGCGCATTGCCGTAATAGTTGCTGCCGAACCACTCGCCGGTTCGCCCGAAGCCGCAGATGACTTCGTCGGCAATGAACAGGATGTCGTAGCGGGCGAGGATCTCGCGGATTTTCGGCCAGTAGCTGTCCGGCGGAATGATCACCCCGCCGGCGCCCTGGATCGGTTCGGCGATAAAGGCGGCCACCTTGTCTTCGCCAACTTCGAGGATCTTCTGTTCCAGTTGCTCAGCCATGCGAACGCCGAATTCTTCCGGATCGAGGTCGCCGCCTTCGCCATACCAGTAGGGCTGGTCGATATGCTCGATGCCAGGGATCGGACCATCGCCCTGCTCGTGCATGGCCTTCATGCCGCCGAGGCTGGCGCCGGCAATGGTTGAGCCGTGGTAGCCGTTCCAGCGGCCGATCACCACTTTCTTCTGCGGCTGCCCCTTGATCGCCCAATAGTGGCGCACCATGCGCAGCACGGTGTCGTTGGCTTCCGAGCCGGAGCCGGTGAAGAACACATGGTTCATGCCTTCCGGCGCGATCTCGGAGATGGCTTTGGCCAAGGCCAGCGCCGGCGGGTGGGCAGTTTGGAAAAAGAGGTTGTAGTACGGCAGCTCACGCATCTGCCGAGTCGCCGCCTCGACCAGCTCTTCGCGGCCATAGCCGAGGTTGACGCACCAAAGCCCGGCCATAGCATCGAGGATCTTGTGGCCTTCGCTGTCCCAAAGGTAGACGCCCTCACCCCGCGTAATGATGCGCGTGCCCTTGGCATTGAGCGCTTTGAAGTCGGTGAACGGCGGAAGGTGATGGTCGCGGCTCAGGGCTTGCCATTGCAGGGTTTGCGAATCGCTCATCAATCACCTCTTGATAATGGTTGCTTGGTCCGGTGGATGAACAGAGCGTCATCCACCCTACGGCTGTTCGTTACACCGAGAGCATCAGGAATTCCCGCTCCCAGGAACTGATGACGCGGTGGTAGTTTTCCTGCTCGGCGCGCTTGACCGCGATGTAGCCGGTGATGAACTTGGGGCTCAGGTACTTCTCCAGCGGTCGGCAGTTCTCCATTCGTTCCAGTGCCGCTTCCAGCGTCAGCGGCAGGCGCAGGTTGCGGCGCTCATAGCCGCGACCCTTGACGGGCTGGCTTGGCGGCAGCTCCTCGACCATGCCGATGTAGCCGCACAACAGGCTGGCGGCGATCGCCAGATAAGGGTTGGCGTCGGCGCCCGGCAGGCGGTTCTCGACGCGACGGTTCTGCGGATCGGAATCCGGCACTCGCAGGCCGACGGTACGGTTCTCCTCGCCCCATTCGACGTTGACCGGTGCCGAGGTGTCGGGCAGGAAGCGGCGGAACGAATTGACGTTCGGCGCGAACAGCGGCAGCAGTTCGGGAATGTATTTCTGCAGGCCGCCGACGTGGTACAGGAACAGCTGGCTCATGGTGCCGTCGCTGTTGGAGAAGATGTTGCGCCCGGTTTCGAGGTCCACGACGCTCTGGTGCAGGTGCATCGCACTGCCCGGCTCGCCCGTCATGGGCTTGGCCATGAAGGTGGCGGCGACATTGTGCTTGAGCGCGGCCTCGCGCATGGTGCGTTTGAACACCAGAATCTGATCGGCCAGGTGCAGCGCCTCGCCATGGCGGAAGTTGATTTCCATCTGCGCGGTGCCTTCCTCGTGGATCAGGGTATCCAGATCCAGCCCCTGGGCCTCGCACCAGTCGTACATGTCCTCGAACAGCGGGTCGAACTCGTTAGCCGCGTCGATGGAGAACGACTGCCGGCCCGTCTCCTGCCGGCCCGAGCGGCCGATCGGCGGCTGGAACGGCAGGTCCGGGTCTTCGCAGCGCTTGGTCAGGTAGAACTCCATCTCCGGTGCGACGATGGGCTGCCAGCCTTTATCGGCGTACATCTTCAGCACACGCTTCAAGATATTGCGCGGCGAGATTTCGATGGGATTGCCCATCTTGTCGTAGGTGTCGTGGATTACCTGGGCGGTGGGCTCGATGGCCCAGGGCACCAGGAACACCGCGTCCGGGTCGGGTCGGCAGAACATGTCGATATCGGCAGGATCGAGCAGCTCGTAATAGATATCGTCCTCTACATAATCGCCAGTCACAGTCTGCAGCAATACGCTTTCCGGCAGGCGCATGCCTTTTTCGTCGAGGAACTTGTTGGTGGGTGAGATCTTGCCGCGGGCGATACCCGTCAGGTCGCTGATCAGACACTCCACCTCGGTGATCTTGCGTTCTTTCAGCCAGCCGGTGAGCTGGTCGAGCTTGCTGGACATATCGACCTCAGAAATTAATGAAACGAGCGCCGGCCCGGCCCGCGCTCAGCGCCGTCCTGCGCGTTCCCGGCAGGCGCGGGCAAAGCCCTCGAACAACGCCAGGTAATAAGGATGTTCATGCACCTTCCATTCCGGATGCCATTGCACACCGAGGGCAAAGCTTCGCGCACCTTCGACGGAAAACGCCTCAATCAGCCCATCGGGTGCCAACGCCTCGATACGCAAACCCTCGCCGAGCCGCTCGACACCTTGGCCATGCACCGAGTTGACCTCTATCTGAGCAGGCAATCCGAGACGCTGCAGCAAACCACCCGGCTGCACGTGCAGCGGATGACTTAGACCATACTGCACCTCGACGGGATCCTCGGCGCGCTCACGGTGGTCGGCATAAGGCCCTACCTCGTGAACCTTCTGGTGGAGGCTGCCGCCGAAGGCCACGTTCATTTCCTGAAACCCACGGCACACACCAAATACCGGAACACCCGTATCCACCGCCGCACGAATAAGCGGCAGCGTCAGTTGATCACGTGATGGGTCATGGGCGGTGCCCTCGGCACTGGCCGGGCCACCATAATGGTGCGGCTCGACGTTGGATGGCGAGCCGGTAAAGAGCAGGCCGTCTACGCTATCCAGTAATGCAGCTGGGTCGATCAGATCGCCGAGTGCCGGGATGACCAGCGGCAAGCCGGCTACAGCCGCCGCGCGCAGGTACTTGTCGCCGGCTATATGGAAACTGTGGTGGCCGATCTGCCTGGTACAGGCGGAAACGCCGATCAATGGCACGCGAGGCATGGGATACTCGTCTTTCCAGATGGGGCTCTTCGGAGAGTAGTCTTGTTCGTTTTTATAGACAATAGCCCAGGGTTACCGCTTCGCAAAGCCATGTCAGCGTTTCGGGATCGTTCTCCGGACTGCCCCGAAAACGCCCACTGCGGGCCTCGAAGAGGCATTTCGGGGCACTATTGACAGCAGCAGGGCTTTTCGATTGACTCCAAGACAAGCTGTTTGATGATTGAAATTTTTAACAATTAAGGTGCTTCATCATGCTTCCGCCGCCGCGTGCCGTTCAGCTCAACGAAGCGAACGCATTTCTAAAGGAACACCCGGAGGTCCAGTACGTCGACCTGCTGATCGCAGACATGAACGGTGTCGTCCGGGGCAAGCGCATCGAGCGCGCCAGCCTGCACAAGGTGTATGAAAAAGGCATCAACCTGCCCGCCTCACTGTTCGCCCTCGACATCAATGGCATCACCGTGGAGAGCTCCGGCCTCGGAATGGACATTGGTGACTCCGACAGGACCTGTTTCCCCATTCCCAACACGCTCAGCAACGAGCCTTGGCAGAAACGCCCCACCGCCCAGCTGTTGATGACCATGCACGAGCGTGACGGCTCGCCATTCTTCGCCGATCCACGGGAAGTGCTGCGTCAGGTAGTGAGCAAGTTCGATGAACTGGGCCTGACCATCTGCGCCGCGTTCGAGCTGGAGTTCTACCTGATAGACCAGGAAAACGTGAACGGTCGTCCGCAACCGCCACGTTCGCCCATCTCAGGCAAACGCCCCCACTCCACCCAGGTCTACCTGATCGACGATCTGGACGAGTATGTCGACTGTCTGCAGGACGTGCTCGAAGGCGCCAAGGAACAGGGCATACCCGCCGATGCCATCGTCAAGGAAAGCGCCCCGGCGCAGTTCGAGGTCAACCTTCATCACGTCGCCGACCCGATCAAGGCGTGCGACTACGCCGTGTTGCTCAAGCGGTTGATCAAGAACATCGCTTACGACCATGAAATGGATACGACCTTCATGGCCAAGCCCTACCCGGGCCAGGCCGGCAACGGGCTACACGTGCATATCTCGCTGCTGGACAAGAACGGCAACAATATTTTCGCCACCAGCAATCCGCTGGAAAGCGAAACGCTGCGCCACGCCATCGGCGGCATTCAGCAGACCATGGCCGCCTCGATGGCTTTCCTCTGCCCCAACGTGAACTCCTATCGCCGCTTCGGTGCCCAGTTCTATGTACCGAACGCACCCTGCTGGGGCTTGGACAACCGCACCGTGGCACTGCGCGTACCAACCGACAGCCCCGATGCCGTGCGCATCGAACACCGGGTTGCCGGCGCAGACGCCAACCCCTATCTGCTGCTGGCCAGCGTGCTAGCAGGCATTCACCATGGTCTGACCAACAAGATCGCGCCGGACGAACCGATCGAGGGCAATTCCTACGAGCAGGTCGAGCCGAGCCTGCCCTCCAACCTGCGCGATGCGCTGCGCGAGCTGGACGACAGCGAGATCATGGCGCGCTACATCAGCCCGCAGTACACCGACATTTTCGTGGCCTGCAAGGAAAGTGAGCTGGAAGAATTCGAACACTCGATCTCCGACCTCGAATACAACTGGTACCTGCACACCGTCTGATACCACGCCCCGCACCATCGCGTGCGGGGCTCTCAGCCGCTCATGGAAGCGCTGCGGTGATCGGAAAACCTCGCAGCCATCTGCACCGCCATCAATAAAAAACCTAACCGGCCCAACCTAACGCAAGGTCATGCGCCACGATTTTCGGTCAACGGAGATCGCTCACGGGGACTCCCGAGTCCTGGCAGTTGCCCGATGGCGTAGCCTAAGGCGCTGAGGTTGTAAGGTTTGGTCACGACCGGAACCTGATCGAAGCGCTCCGGGATTGCGGTACGCGCGCCATAACCGGTGGCGAACAGGAAAGGATGCTGCTCGGCTTCAAGCTCGGCGGCAATACCAAGGCTGGTTTCCCCGGCCAGATTGACGTCCAGTATCACCAGATCGAAGGGGTTGAGCCGCAATGCGCGCCGCGCATCGTCCAGCGAACCAGCGATCTCCACCTTGACGCCTGCGTCTTCAAGCATGGTTTGCGCATCGAGGGCAATCATCATGCTGTCTTCGACCAGCAGCAACCTGAGACCGGCGAGGGAATTTGTCGGACGAGCACGCGCCACGTCCGCCTGAGATTGCTCGGTACCCGGTGAAACATGCTGGGGTGGAAGGCGGAAACGGGCGAACAACCCTTCCGGACGGAACTCCACCCGTGCGTCCCCCTGCAGTTCGAAGGGAACGGTGCGCTCGGTAACGATGCTTCCGAAGCCGCGTCGAGTCGGTGGCTTCACCTCTGGCCCGCCGCTTTCATTCCACTCCAGCTCCAGCCCCCGGCCCTCCACAAGCTGCCAACTTACAGTCAGCTGGCCCTCGGGCACGCTCAGCGCGCCGTATTTTGCGGCGTTGGTCATCAGCTCGTGAAGCACCAGCGCCAGGGTTTGATAGCCGCGCACATCCAACGTTACCGCGCGACCGGCGAAGTGGATGCGCTCGTCCAGTTCGTCGCGGCCGTTCCAAGCTCGGGCTTCGGATTCGAGCAACGCACGCAGTTGCGTCGAGGCGCCAGCAGGTGCGTTGATCTGATCGTGCGCGCTGGCGAGTGCCTGGATGCGCCGCTCTACCTCCCGGGTGAATTCCTCCACCGAGGTCGCCTGTTGCGCACTCTGACGCGTGGTAGCGAGCACCAGGCTGAGAACGTTCTTGACCCGATGATTGAGTTCGGCAATCAGCAGAGACTGGCTGTCTTGCGCCTGTTGACGTTCCGAAGCGATCAATTCAGTGCGACGAAGAATGACTTCCAGCAAGGCCACCCGAAGGGTTTCGGCGACTCGCAGCTCACTGGCGGTCCAAGGGCGCGCATGGCCACGCACGGTCTCCCGCCAGGCCTCGAAACTGCTGCGCGGGTTGAGCGTTCCGCGAACAGGATCCCGCTGCACAGCTTTGTCAGGGTTGCCGCCCCAGGTGACGGTCTGGATAACTTCGCGGCGGAAGAACAACAGATAATCCTGCGCGACCCTCGAAATGGGGATGGCGAGCACACCACTGGCGAGATCAGCGAAGCTGGCGGCGGGCGCGAAGTGCTCCGCGAGCGATGAGGTTGCGTAGATGCGATCCACAGGCTTCTGCCCGAAAAAGGCGATCAGTTCCCCAACCGCTTCGTCCGGTGGCAGCACGCCCTCGCCGTTGAGGCGACCGTTCGACCAGACCGCCACGCCATCGCACGCAATCATGCTGTGGAGCATGCCCGCGTAGCGGTTCAGGTCTTCGAATACGGTATCGCGAGGGGACATCGCCTCCAATAGCTGATCGTGCGCATGCTGCGCGTCGGTCACCCGCTGCTGCTCCTGCTGTTGCTCGCGCACATCGATCTGCAGCGAAAGCATCTGGCCGAACAGCTCGGCCGCCGAGCAGAGGGCGCCGCTCAGGTAGTGCGGCTCACTGTGATGGCAGGCGATCAGCCCCCACAGTTGGTCACCGCGCATCAGGCTGATCGTGAGCGTGGCGCGGACATTCATATTGCGCAGGTACTGAACATGCACAGGCGACACGCTGCGCAGCGCCGCCAATCCCAGGTCCAAGGGTAGACCTTCCGGACTGCGGCCCGGCAGAACCGGCACCGGTTGATAGTTGACGTCCGGGATCAGCCTGAGTGGCTGACGCCGATACAGTTCGCGCGCCTGTGCAGGGATATCGGTCGCCGGATAGCGAAGTCCCAGATAGGAATCGCTGCCGTACCGCACCGCCTCGGCCACCACCTCACCCGACTCGTCTGGCAGAAAACGATAGATCATGACCCGGTCGTAACCGGTAACGGCACGCACTTGCTGCGCGGCGAGCGTCAACAGCCGCTGCACAGTGGGCGCCCGACGCAACCGACCGGCCAGCCCGCGCAACAGCGTCACGCCGTTTGCGCCTGCCCCCATCACGCTGGGCGCCGCTTCGATCACGGCCAGGCCGTCAACCATATGCACCGTCATGTCGTAGCGATGCGCGCTGTCATCAAGCGCGAGGCAGTCCAGCCGCTCGGCAGAGCCAGACAGCATCGCCGTCTGCAATTGATTGCGTAGGGAGTGGACCGTTTCGATCGGTAAGACGGAATCAAGCGGCCGGCCCAACAGCGACTGCGGCTCGACGTCGGCTAAAAAGCTCGAGGTGTTCGCCGAAACGTGCGCGATAGTCCAATCCGGCAGGGTGCAGCCTAGTAGCAGGCCATGTGGTTGGATGGTCCCTGGAATGTGGATGGGCTCCTGGGCACAATCAACCGGGGCGACGGACAGATGGAACTCGGTCGTCAATGCGAAACTTCTCCTGCAGCTGCTGAGGGCCAGGCCCAACAGAGACCCGTTCAAAAAACTGAGACATGCATCGGCGGCATTCGCTCAAAAAAACCGCCCGACGTAGCAACAGACCGTCGGACCGAGATCGCTCGAGGCTATCTCATTGGAGGAGCAGCCTCCGCATCGGGCCAGACGACTAAGCGAAACTGACGATTGCTTCATACCGCGGCATGGCTTCCAATGCCGGCCATGACCAAGCCCGATGATCAAAAGCCTGTCTCCGGACGGCGACCACGCGCCAGCAGCCAGGCACGCATCGCCCAGATTCTCGCCGCCGCACGCGAGCTGCTGGCCGGACAGGGCGTGGCCGGCCTTTCCATCTACAGCGTAGCGGAACACGCCAGAATCCCACCTTCCTCCGTCTATCACTTCTTCGCCAGCGTGCCGGCGCTGCTCAATGCCTTGACCGCTGATGTGCATGCCGCCTTCCGGGCAAGCCTCGCCGAGTCGGTGGATCACGACCGCCTGCGCTGTTGGCGCGACCTGTCCCGGCTTGTCGAACAACGCATGCTGGCCGTCTATCAGCACGACGCAGCCGCCAGGCAGCTGATTCTCGCGCAGCACGGGCTAAGCGAAGTGACCCAAGCCGACCACCAGCACGACATCGAACTCGCCGGGTTGATGCAGGTCCTTTTTGAGAGGCATTTCGAACTCCCGGCGTTGCCCGGAGATGTCGATGTGTTTGCCTTGGCACTGGAACTGGGAGACCGGGTCTACGCGCGATCGGTGCATCTGCACGGCAGCATCACGCCGCGCATGGCAGAAGAAGGCATGCGGGTGTTCGATGCCTACCTGGCACTCTATCTGCCGCCCTATCTGCCAAAGCGCACCCAGATCTAGCCGATAGATATCGGTTTTTATTCAAGCATCCTGGGCATAAGCTGACCGAATGCGCTTTCAATCCAGATAATTATCGAATAGATTTCGCATCGCCCCACAGGGCCGCCCTTACGCCAGCATCCGCGAGGTTTCCATGTCCCGTATCGTTTCTGTCGCCGCCACCCAGATGGCCTGTTCCTGGGATCGCGAAGCGAACATCGCCAACGCCGAGAAGCTGGTCCGCGAGGCAGCCGCCAAGGGCGCACAAGTCATCCTAATTCAGGAGCTCTTCGAGACTCCGTATTTCTGCCAGAAGCCGAACCCGGAATATCTGCAACTGGCCACTTCGGTGGAGGAGAATCCGGCTGTTCAGCATTTCCAGAAAGTAGCTGCTGAATTGCAGGTGGTGCTACCGGTGAGCTTCTTCGAGCTGTCCGGACGGGCGCGCTTCAACTCCATCGCCATCATCGATGCCGACGGCAAGGTACTGGGCGTATACCGCAAAAGCCACATCCCGGACGGCCCCGGTTACCACGAAAAGTACTACTTCAACCCGGGCGACACCGGCTTCAAGGTCTGGAACACCCGCTACGCCAAGATCGGCGTGGCGATCTGCTGGGATCAGTGGTTCCCCGAAACTGCGCGCAGCATGGCGCTGATGGGTGCCGAACTGCTGTTTTACCCGACCGCTATCGGCAGCGAGCCGCACGATTCGAGCATCACCTCGCGCGACCACTGGCAGCGCGTGCAACAGGGCCACGCCGGTGCCAACCTGATGCCGCTGATTGCCAGCAACCGCATCGGCCGCGAAGAGCAGGACGGCTACGACATCACATTCTACGGCTCTTCGTTCATTGCCGATCAGTTCGGCGCGAAGGTCGAAGAAATGGACGAGACCAGCGAAGGCGTGCTGGTGCATCAGTTCGACCTCGATCAGCTCGAACACATTCGCAGCGCCTGGGGCGTGTTCCGTGATCGCCGTCCGAACCTGTACAGCCCGATCAAGACGCTGGATGGCTCGCTGGAGTCCTGAACCGCCTTTTATCGGCAATCGACGCAGCCGCACTCCTTTTGTTGCGGCTGAATCGCGCTTCACGTGGTCAGATGTCCGCTAACTGATAAAAGCCGAACGCATCGCAGATTGTTGTCCTTTCACAGGTAAAACGATGACCACCCTGACCACCACCCCGCGTGCCGACGATTACCACATGCCTGCCGAATGGGCGCCGCACAGCCAGACCTGGATGGTATGGCCACAGCGTCCAGACAACTGGCGCGAACAGGCCACACCGGCACAGGCCGCGTTCACTGCCGTGGCCAAAGCCATCGCGCGTTTCGAGCCCATTACCGTCTGCGTCACCGCTGCGCACTATCAGACTGCCCGTGCGCAACTGGACGATCCGCAGATCCGCGTGGTGGAAATCAGCAGCGATGACGCCTGGGTACGCGATACCGGTCCGACCTTCGTGATCAACGGCAAGGGTGGTCTACGTGGCGTGGACTGGACCTTCAACGCCTGGGGCGGCCTCGAAGGCGGCCTGTATGGCGAGTGGCAACGTGACGACGAAGTGGCGCAAAAGATTCTCGAGATCGAACGATGTGCCCGCTACCGCACCGAGGGCTTCGTGCTGGAGGGCGGCTCGATCCACGTCGATGGCGAAGGCACCCTGATCACCACCGAGGAATGCCTGCTCAACCGCAACCGCAATCCGCACCTGTCACGCGAAGAAATCGAGCGGGTACTGTCTGACTACCTGGCGATCGACAAGGTCATCTGGCTACCGCACGGCCTGTACAACGATGAAACCGACGGCCACGTGGATAACTTCTGCTGCTTCGTCCGCCCAGGCGAAGTGCTACTCGCCTGGACGGACGACCGCGACAACCCCAACTACGAACGCTGCCAAGCCGCGATGCAGGTGCTGGAGGCGGCGACGGACGCCTGGGACCGTCAGCTGATCGTGCACAAGATGCCGATACCGGGGCCCCTGCATGCCACCGACGAGGAGTGCGCCGGTGTGGTCCCGCTGGTTGGCAGCCAGCCGCGCGATCCATCGATTCGCCTGGCCGGCAGCTATGTGAACTTCCTGATCGTCAACGGCGGCATCATCGCGCCCTCGTTTGACGATCCGCTCGACGCCGAAGCCGAGGCTATCCTCAGCCGGCTATTTCCGCAGCATCAGGTGGTCATGGTGCCGGGTCGCGAAATCCTGCTTGGCGGTGGCAACATCCACTGCATCACTCAACAACAGCCCGCTGCATCGAGCCGCGCCTTGGCGTAGCGATTACGGCAGGAGTCGCCGCCATGCGTTTCGGAGCCATTCTGCTGGGTGTGCTGATGGCGCCATCCGCGCAGGCTATCGAGGCCTATTCGTGCCGCAACGGCTTCTTCCCGGCGTTTGCCGGTCAGGTGCGTCACGCTGAAGTAACCGCCGGTACGGGCGAACAGGTTCACTTCAGGGACGATGCCCCCGGCTGCCCGGACAAAGCGTCCTGCCTGCAGAACGCCTATCTCGTGGATGGCGACAGGCTTCTGATTGGCAAACAGGCGGACGGCTGGGCCTGCGTCTGGTACTTCGCTGAGACGCGTGAGTTCGTCGGCTGGCTGCCGGCGCGCAACCTCGACGTTGAAGCCTCGGCCCCCATACCCACACTCAACGATTGGATCGGCCGCTGGGTGCCGATTGCAGGTGGCAACAGCATTGTCATCACCCATCCCTCGCCTGCCGGCCCGCTTGCCATAGAAGGCGAGGCCATTTGGCAAGGCGGGCTCAACAGCTTCGGCGAGCGGGTCGTGCACGTTGGCGCCTTCGCTGGCAAGGCACACCCCACGGGTGATCTATTGAAGGTGGTCGAGGGCAGTGGTGAGTATGAGTGCAGCGTTACCCTGCAATACGTTGCCGGTAATCTGGTCGTCACCGACAACAGTCACTGTGGCGGGATGAACGTGCGTTTCGACGATGTTTACCGCAAGGCACCCTAAAACCTACGTGCACCTTCGCGTGCTTGAAGCGCAGCCATTTTGGTCTAGAGCTCAGACCGTGCGGCCAACACCGCGAAATAGAAGCGTTAGGCCAGCAGTTCACGCAATGACAGCGCTCGCGACCGGCGGGACGAACCAGCGGCCGCGGCGAGGATTTCCGCCATTCGAATAGCGAATCAGGCGACGATCACCTGATTCTTACCCAGACGCTTGGCGGTATACATGGCGGCATCGGCACGAGCGAACATCGCGCTGAGGTCTGGATCGCTGGCTGTCAGATAGGTCACGCCCAGGCTGATGGTGACGCCAAAGCGCTGCCCGTCCGGGCTGGTGAACACCAGCCGCTGGATCTCGCGCTGCAAGCGTTCGGCAATCTGCTCGGCGAGATCGGGCTGGCATCCCGGCAGTAGCAAGGCAAATTCCTCCCCGCCGATTCGGCCGAACAGATCACCACGTCGCAGTACCGACGATCCGCACTGAGCCACGCGCTGCAGCACTTGATCGCCCATCTGGTGCCCGTGGGTATCGTTGATGCGCTTGAAGTCATCGATGTCCAGCAGCTGGAAGGCCATCGGCGTGGCGTATTGCCGGGCGAGATCGAACTCGCGCTGGGCACATTCGAAAAAGTACCGCCGGTTGCTGCTCTGGGTCAGGACATCGATCGTGGCCAGACGCTGCAGCTCACCCTCGAGCTGCTTCTTTTCGGTGATGTCTTCTGCGATCCCGACGATGATCGGTCCGTGCGTGCTGTCGGCGTTGCGCGCAATGAAACATTTGTCGCTGAGCCAGCGCAGCTGTCCATCGGTGCGAATGATGCGGTACTCACGCTCTTCGACTGCGCCTTTCTCGAGCACATCGAGCATGCTCTGCTGGGCATATTCCAGGTCGTCCGGGTAGATGCTGTTGCGCCACTCACCGAAATCGGACAGCAACAAGGCGGCGGAGCGGCCGAAAATCTGCTCGTAGGCCGGGCTGACATAGATCATCTGCTGGGCCTGCCAATCGAATGCCCAGAGCACCGCATTGACAGCACCCATCAGGGTGCTGAATAAATGCTCGCGCTCACTCAGGCGCTCGACCTCGGCACGTGCATGCATCAATGCCAAAAGGGTTTGCGCCTCGGTCGGCGGAAGAATCCCGACACCCGTTTCGCTTCGCTGCTTCACCAGATTCATACCTGCTTCCAAAACATGGCGTCAGGCACCGACGGAGACCCGCTGGATAACTGTCGCAAGAGCACCAGAATGCAGTTCAGAGAGTGGCGGGCAAGCAAAGTTCCGGGGGCGGCACGCGTGCCGCAGGTCGCGCCGATCAGAGGTCAGGCATAGACGACAGCCGGCCTCAGCGAATAGGTGCGCAGGTGTTCGGCAAACTCACGCAATGAATGAATCCCGCTGGTTTCTGCGTCCTGCACCCACTGCTTCATCGCGGCCAGCATGTCGTGCCCATTGGCACTGGTGCGGGTCCAGATCTGCTGCAGCGCCAGGCGCTGTTCGTAGATCACCCGCAACGACTGGCTCTGCTCCAGGATCACTTCTATACGCGCCTGCTGATCGTGTTGCAGCAGGCTCGGCTCGCGCGACAGCAACCGCTTGGCTCGGCGGAACTGATGGCGCACAGAGGCATCGGCGCGCTGCAGTTCCAGCTGGACCAGCGGCTTGATCACCAGCTTGCGGTATTGCGCCATGATCTGGAACCGGTTGTTGAGGATGGCCATTGCGCTATCCATGTCCAGCTGTTGCTTGGCTTCGACGCGGTGAGCGATGGGCGCGGTGCGGTTCACCTTCGCCAGGCCAAACACGCTGAACAGCTTGATCCAGGCCCAACCCATGTCGAACTCCCACTTGCGCACCGAGAGCTTGGCCGAGTTCGGGTAAGTGTGATGGTTGTTGTGCAGCTCCTCGCCGCCGATGAGGATGCCCCACGGCACCAAATTGGTGGCCGCATCCCGGCATTCAAAGTTGCGGTAGCCCACCGCATGGCCCAGCCCGTTGATCACGCCTGCAGCCCAAACCGGAATCCACATCATCTGCACCGCCCAGATCGTCAGACCGATAACGCCGAACAATGCCAGATCGATGCCGAGCATCAGGATGATGCCGAGGTTGGGAAAGCGTGAATACAGGTTGCGCTCGATCCAGTCGTCCGGGCAGTTCTTGCCATAGATACGCACTGTCTCTTCATTCTTTGACTCTTCTTTGTACAGCTCGGCGCCCCGCCACAACACGGTGCCCAACCCTTTTTGCACAGGGCTGTGCGGATCGTCCGGGGTTTCACATTTAGCGTGGTGCTTGCGATGGATCGCTGTCCATTCACGTGTGTTCATCGCCGTGGTCAGCCACAACCAGAAGCGGAAGAAATGCTTAAGCACCGCATTCAGTTCGAGCGAGCGGTGAGCCGAATAACGGTGCAGATAGACGGTGACCGCAACGATGGTGACATGGGTCAGAATCAGGGTTGCCGCGACCACCTGCCAGGCGGAAAGGTCGAGAATACCGGTGTACCACATAGTGTCGCTGCCTCGCGGTGTAGAAAGCCGATCCGCAGGCGCGGACCTGATTGCATTATCCACGCTGCCTGTCTGGCTGAGCCGCCGCCTGTCGTTCAGCGCGTCTTTTTCGTTTCAGGGTCTAACAGAACAGCCTTCACGGCCGATATACAAAGGAGCAAGGGACGGCGCTTTCGAGATAGCATATAGCCATCACTTTTCCTTCTTCCGCCTCGGACGTTCTGCCCTTCGCAGAGTCGCGCGAGGCGGTGCCGATGATTGCCCCGAACAGAGCCATGCGCCCCCTTCCTCATCCCACCAGTCCTAAATGGTTACTCGGCGTCGGCAGCCTGCTACTGGCCTTGCTGTTCGGCGGTCTGGCTTTCAACGGTTTTCAGGCTAGAGACACTGTCTGGTCGTTGCAGACCGAGCAACAGGGCGAACTGCAGGCCATGGCCTTGCGCAGTGCCCAGCAGGGTCTGGAAAAACAGGCCCGGTTGATAGCCCGGACGCTCAGCGCCAGCCCCGAAACCTTGCGCCTGGTACGCCAAGCGGACCGGGCCATCAGAGCCGGAGTTCAGTGGCATGGCCCGCGCATGACGCGCATACGCCAGCAACTGACCCAATCGTTGATGCCAACCTGGACGGCGATGCAGCGTCACGGTGCCCGTCAGTTACAGCTCTTCTGGGGCGACGCCGGGATCGCCCTGTTGCGCATGCAGGATCTGGACGCCTTTGGTGACGCGGTGGCCGACCGCAGGCCGTTGCTCTACAAAGCGCTTTCCCAGGGTCAGACCGTCTCTGGCCTGGACATCGGCCAACACAGCGCCGGAAGCCGCGCGATCGTACCGATACGCGCCAGCAGCAGCCTCGAAAGCGAAGTAATCGGCGCCCTGGAGGTGGGATTCGACATTCTTCCGGATCTAACCGAACTCGGCGATCAGCTGAATGCTGGTCTGGGTCTGCTGGTCAACCGAGCCGAACTGGAGGCCGTCCTCTGGACGCGCCCGGTCGGTGTTCAGCTCAAGGGACTCGGTGGTTGGCTGCTCGATGCCTATTCGGCACCGCAGATCCTGCAATGGGCCCAACAGCAATCACTCCCGGCACCCGAAGCCGGACAAGCCCTGCGCATGCTTGAGTCGAACGGCCGCAGCTTTTTGCTCAATCAAATACCGCTGCATGACGTCAGGGCTGAATACAGTCCCGGTCGCCTGCCGATGGCGGTTGCGCTCGTCTGGCGCGACATCACGCTGGCCCTTCGTGAGCAGCAGCAGGCCGAACGCCGTCTGCTATTGAAATGGGGCCTGGCGTGGCTTATTGCCGAGGCCTTGCTGCTCATGCTGGTTTTTATGCTGCACCGGCGCGGCATCGTGCAACGTCTTCACCAGATCCGTTCAACACAGCAGGAACGCGCCCGCCGGCGCCTGCTCGAACGTGGCCAAAAAATCACCAGCCTGCTACCGGGCATGGTCTACCAGCTGAAGCGCTCAGGGGACGGGAGCTACAGCTTTCTCTATGCCAGCGAAGGTTCCCGCGAGCTGTACGGGATCAGCCCGGAACAGCTGGTTGATAACGCAAACATTGCCTTTGCCGCTATTCATGACCCTGACCGCCCCACGCTCAGAGCGGCGATTGAACGCTCGGCAACCATTTTGGGCAGTGGTGCTACGCGCTATCGCATTAAACATCCGAATAAAGGACTGATCTGGGTCGAAGTGCGCGCAAACGCCGAGCGCCTGCGTGATGGATCCGTCCTATGGCACGGCTTCATTGCCGACATCACCCCGCTGATGAGTGCGACCCTCGCGCTGCGTGAGAGTGAAAGCCGCTTCCGCAGCATGGTCAGTAATCTGCCGGGCGTGGTCTACCGCCGCGGCGTCGATACCGAACGCACGTTCAGCTACCTGAGTGACGGTATCGAGCGCCTGACAGGCTACCCTGCGAGCGACTTCCTGGCGCCAGGTACACGCCAGTACAGCAGCCTGATCCACCCCGATGACCGCGCGAGTCTTGAGGACGACGGCGCGGACCCGTTCGAGCGCACCTACCGACTGATCAACGCCCGCGGCGAAACGCTCTGGGTTCAAGAGAACCGCCGTGCACTGCGCGACGCTGAGGGACGGTTGCAGTGGTACGACGGCTTCATCGGCGACGTTACCGCCCGCGCACTGGCCGAGCGCGAAGCCCATGAGCGCGAGAGCTACGTGCGCCTGCTGATCGCCAACGTCATCGACGCGATCGTCATCATTAACCAGCGCGGCTTGATCGAGACCTTCAACCACGCCGCCGAACGCATCTTCGGTCACAGCGAGGAGGAAGTGCTTGGGCGCAACCTGTCCATTCTCATGCCCGAACCCCATCGCGCCGCTCATGATGGTCATCTACAGGACTACGAAAGACGCGGGGAGGGTCGCAGCCTGGAGCAGAACCGCGAACTGCAGGCGGTGCGCCGCAACGGTGAACTGTTCACCATTGAACTGCGTGTTTCGGAAATCAGTCACCGCGGGGAACGCAAGTTCATTGGTCTGGTGCGCGACATCACCGAACGCAAGCGAGTCGATCGGATGAAGAGCGAGTTCGTCTCTATTGTCAGCCACGAATTGCGCACGCCGCTGACTTCGATTTCCGGCGCACTGGGCCTGATACTCGGTGGCGCTGTTGGCGAGGCTCCGCCGGTCATGAAGCAGATGCTCGGCATCGCCCAACAGAACAGCCAGCGTCTCGGATTACTCATCGGCGACCTGCTGGATATGGAGAAGCTGATAGCCGGGCACATGACCTTCCAACTGCAGTCGCAGTCTCTGGCTCCGCTGTTGGAAGACGCACTGCGCTCGAACCAGGCCTATGCCGAACAGCTAGGCGTACGTATCGAGCTGGGCGAGCAAGCCGCGGCAACCGTGAGCGTGGACGCGCACCGTCTGCAGCAGGTCCTGGCGAACCTGCTCTCCAACGCGGCGAAATTCTCCCCCGCTGGTGCAGTCGTAACCTTAAGCAGCCAGCGGCGCGGCGAGAACATCCGCGTAAGCGTTGACGACCTCGGCCCCGGCGTTCCACTGAGCTTCCGGCAGCGGATTTTCCAGAAGTTTTCCCAGGCCGACTCGTCTGATACACGCCAGAAAGGGGGCACCGGTCTCGGCCTGGCCATCAGCAAGGAGTTGATCGAGCACATGAATGGTTGCATCGGTTTCGATTCGGAGCTGGGGCAGGGGGCGTGCTTCTGGTTCGAACTGCCTGTGCAAAGACCCGGTTAGCCGACTATTTTTCTAGTGTGCCGAGTCAGCCGACGAGCAAGCTGGCAAACTGTTCATTTTCGAGCGCGCCAGGCACGCTTTGTTGGAGGTCCCGCATGAGCGAGCTGAAACGGATTCTGCATGTCGAGGACGATCCGTCCATCCAGGCTGTCGTCAAGGTCTCGCTGGAGGCGATCGGCGGCTATCAAGTGCAGTCCTGCTCGTCCGGCCAACAGGCGCTCGAAGAGGTGGAAGCCTTCGCCCCGCAGTTCGTCCTGCTGGATGTGATGATGCCTGGGATGGGCGGCCCCGAGACCCTCACTAGGCTCAGCGAGCGGATCGATCTGGCTCAGGTTCCGGTGGTGTTCATGACTGCCAAGGTCCAGCCAAGCGAGATTGAGCACCTGCGCAAGCTCGGCGCGCGCGATGTCATCGTCAAACCTTTCGATCCGATGCGCCTGGCCAGCCAGATCCAGGCGATCTGGGATGCCAGCGGCAAATAAACCGTTGCCCCTGAATCCGAGAGAGCTCAGCCAGATGGAGTCATCGAAATCGATACCGGCACCCTCCCCGCCCCGCGAGCTGTCCAGACTCGCCGCGTTGCTGCGCTACGAGATTCTCGACACGCCTGACGAGTCTGCCTTTGACGATTTCACCCAACTGGCTGCCTATATCTGTGACGCCCCCATCGCGCTGATCTCGCTGGTCGACGACCATCGCCAGTGGTTCAAGAGCCGCCTCGGCCTCGATGTCAGCGAAACCCCGCGAGAGCTGTCGTTCTGCACCTATACCATCGAAGGCCAGGGCCTCTTCGAAGTCGAGGATGCACAGCGGGACACGCGTTTTTGTGATAACCCGCTGGTCACCGGCAACCCGAACATCCGCTTCTATGCCGGGGCGCCGCTGACCTCGCCGGATGGCTACAACCTCGGCACTCTCTGCGTCATCGACCGGCAACCGCGACAGCTCGACGAAGCACAACGCGGCGCACTGGTAAGGCTCAGTCGGCAGATCATGCGACTGTTCGAAGAGCGCCTTCAGGCCCACCGCTATGCCGAGCAAGCCGCGCTGCAGCAGGCTTTGCTCAACAGCGCCGCAAGCGCGATGCTGGTGACGACAGCCGACGGACGCATATCGGGTGTCAACCCCACCGCCGAGCGTCTGTTCGGCTATTCCGAGCAGATGCTGATCGGACACCCGCTGACTTCAGCACTGTTTCCGCAGGAAGCGCTGCAGCGCCGCGCAGCCATTCTCGGCAATGAGCTTGGCGAACCCATCGAGCCGGGATTCGCCGTGCTCACCGCACCGCTGCTCGAAGGCCGACGCGAAATGCGCGAGTGGCGTCTGCAGCATCGCAACGGCAGCGGCGTTCCGGTGCTCCTGAATGTCTCGGCGATCCACGATGAGCGCGAGCTGTTGCGCGGCTACATCGTCAGCGCCTATGACCTGGCCCACCAGGAACATCTGCAGCTGCGCCTGCAGCAGATCGCGGCGCAAGTGCCCGGCATGCTGTTCCAGTTCTGCTGGCGACCCGATGGCAACAGTTCGTTCCCGTACCTCAGTGAGGGCGTCGAGGACATCTACGGTCTGAGCGCTGCCGAGATGGAGCCCAGCATCGGGCCGGTCTACGCCCGCGTGCACCCCGACGACCGCGAGCACGTGCTGGCGAGCATCCGACATGCCGCCTCGACGCTCACCCCGTGGCACTTCGAACACCGAATCGACCACCCTCGCAAGGGCTTGATCTGGGTCGAAGCCCGCGCCACGCCCATGCGTCAACCGGACGGTTCAGTGCTTTGGCACGGGCTGGTGACGGATATCACCGAGCGCAAGGCCCAGCAGCTGGAGCTGGACAAGCAGCAGGAAATGAATCGACGCCTGCTTGAAGCATTGTCCGAAGCGGTGGTGGCCTGCGACGCCGACTGCAACCTCACCTTGTTCAACCACACTGCCCGCCGCTGGCACGGGCTCGATGCTCAGCAAATTGCGCCGGAACAATGGCCGGACGTCTATCACCTCTATCATGCCGACGGCGTCACGCCGATGAAGCCTGAGGAAGTTCCGCTGATGCGCGCCTTGCGTGGCGAGCATATCCGCAACTTAGAGATGACCATCGTGCTGGATGGCACACCCCGCTACGTGCTGGCCAACGCCGATCCGATGTACGCCTCCAACGGTCAGCAGAACGGTGCGGTGGTCGTGCTGCACGACATCACCGAGCGCAAGCAGATCGAGATCCTGCAGCGGGACTTCGTCTCGACGGTCAGCCATGAGTTGCGCACACCGCTGACCTCCATTACTGCCTCGCTCGGACTGATTTGTGGCCAGGTCATGGGCGCAGTGCCTGAACATTTGCACGAGCTTCTGGACATCGCTCACCAGAACAGCAAACGGTTGAGCACACTGATCGATGACCTGTTGGACATCGACAAGCTGTATGCCGGCAAGATGCGTTTCGAGTTGCGGGCGCAGCCCTTGCAACCCTTGCTTGAGCAGGCATTGCGCAGCAATCAGGGTTATGCAGAAAGCCATGCGGTGAGCATCGAGCTGGGTGATTGCCCTACCGTGTCCATCACCGTCGATGCGATGCGCCTGGAACAGGTGCTGAGCAACCTGCTGTCCAACGCGGCGAAGTATTCCCCGTCTGGTGAAACCGTCGCCATGAGCGCCCGACTGATCGCCCCGCAACGGGTCCGAGTGAGCATCTGCGACAAGGGGCCCGGCATCACCGAAGCCTTTCGCGAACGAATTTTTAGCAAGTTCGCCCAGGCCGATTCCTCCGATACGCGGCAGCAAGGCGGTACCGGACTGGGCCTGGCTATCAGCAAGGAGCTGATCGAGCACATGGATGGCGAGATCGGCTTCGACTCGACGCCCGGCGCCGGGGCCTGCTTTTGGTTCGAGTTGCCCTGCCATACGCTGAATGGGGCCGCCCCTTGAAGCCCTTGCTGCGTATTTTGCATGTCGAGGACGTCCCCTCTATTCAAGTGGTGACCCGCATCGCGCTGGAGAAACTGGGCGGTTTCGAGGTGCTCAGCTGCGCCTCCGCACAGGAAGCGCTGCAGCAGGCGCCCGGATTTAAGCCGGACATGATCTTGCTCGACGTGATGCTGCCGCAGATCAGCGGCATCGAGTTGTTGCGCCAACTCGCATCACTGGTCGACCTGCAGCAAACGCCCGTGGTGCTCCTGACCGGCCAGCCGGACGACCCGGCGGACCCCGAAGAACTGCAGCGTCTGGGCGTGCGTAAAGTGCTGCATAAACCCTTCGATCCACTCCAACTGGCGACACGACTGAACGAAATATGGAATGCCGAGCATGAATGAGGGCGCTAACGAAGCGCTGCAACGCCAACTGCAGGCACTCAACGAAAAGTTTGCTGAACGCTTGAGCGAGGAATTGGCCGCGCTCGAGCAATACGCCGAGCAGCTGCAGTCGGTTCGCGAGCAGGAACAGCGGCGCAAGCTGATGCTCGCCCTGCTTGAACGGTTGCACCGTCTGGCGGGTACAGCGGGCACCTTTGGTTTCACCCCGCTAGGCGAGCAGTCGCGGTTGCTAGAACGACGCGCAGAGCGCTGGCTGGAGGCCGCCAAGCCCAGCGGCCAGGCGCTTTCTGCGTTTGTCCGGGCGGTCCAGCAGATGGCCGCCACCGGGCGCGCCGGGGGCGCCGGCCCGCATCCCGAGTTGCATAGCGGCACGTCAGACGCGCTACCAGCCGGGTGCCGGATCTATCTGCTCGAAAGCGACTTCGAGGCCGGCCAGAACATGTGCCAGACCCTGGGTAACTTCGGTTACGAAGTGCAGCTGTTTCCTGAAATCTCGCTGTTGCAAACCGCTGTCCAGGAGCAGCTGCCCGACGCCCTGATCGTCAGCCAGCACGATGGCGAACTGGCTGACGTCAGTGCACTGCAGCAGAGCCTGGAGGTGCCGTTGCCGCTGCAGGTCATTGGTCACCGAGCTGATTTCAGCAGTCAGCTGGCGGCTGTGCGAGCCGGGGCTAAAGGCTTTTTTGTCCGGCCAGTGGATATCACCCAGCTGGAGAACAACCTGGAAAATATCCTCAACCTGCAGCTGAACGAGCCATACCGGGTGCTGATTGTCGATGACGATGACGACCTCTCAGCGCGTTACAGCCTGGTGTTGCGTAACTCGCAGATGCTTGTGCGGACCTTGAACGATCCCAGTCAGCTGTTCGAGGTGATGCGCGAATTCGATCCGGAAATGGTCCTGCTGGACATGAACATGCCGGACTTCACCGGAATCGAGCTGGCACAGATGATTCGTCTGAATGACGAGTGGCTGCGGGTGCCCATCATCTACCTGTCGGCTGAAACCGACATCAACCGGCAAATGGCCGCCCTGCTCAAGGCCGGCGATGATTTCATCACCAAACCCATCAGTGACACCGCCCTGACCGCGGCCGTGTTCTCCCATGTGCAGCGTGCGCGCGCGCTGAGCATGGCATTGTCGCGTGACAGCCTCACCGGTTTGCTCAAGCACGCCGATATCAAGGAGCAGGTCGCGCTGGAAGTGGAACGCGCCCAACGCAGCGGCAAACCCACCAGTGTGGTGATGCTCGACCTCGATCACTTCAAGCAGGTCAACGACCAGTATGGGCATGCCGCAGGGGACAACGTCATCCGCTCACTGGCCAACCTGATGCGCCAACGGCTGCGCCGCATCGACAGCATCGGCCGCTACGGTGGCGAGGAGTTCGTCGCGGTACTGCCGGACTGCCCGGCGGAACAGGCCAAGCGGATTTTCGACGAGATCCGCCTGCGTTTCGCCGCCTTGAGTTTCCACGCCGGCGCGCGAACCTTCAGCGTGTCGCTCAGCGCCGGGATCAGCGAAACCGACGGCCACTCCGGCGCGGGCGCCATGCTCGAACTGGCCGACCAGGCGCTTTATGCTGCCAAGCATAACGGTCGCAACCAGGTGCAGACCGCCTGACGGGCAGCCCGGCTCGCGGAAAAACAAGCGAACCGTCACGCATTTGAGGACTCCAACTACACTGCATAGCAGTCGCGACCGGTTCATAGGCGCTGGCATGCGGCGGCACGCCTGGGCTGGCTCCAGCGTTCGGGGCCGTCCCTATTCGTTCAACCGGCGAAAGGAGTTCCGGTTTGCCCGCAAGAACCCTGATCAGCTGGCATTGGCTCGCATTCCTGACCGCCTTCATCCTGCTAGTCGCACTGGGCTGGCAAGGCAAGCGAACCCAGCAACAGGTCCTGACGACCAATCTGTCGGTCAGCCATAGCCTGGAAATCATCACCGCCAGCCAATATATGCTGACTTCACTGCAAGATATCGAAACCGGTGCCCGCGGTTTCGTTTTGACCGGTGATCCCAGCTACCTCGAATCCTACGAACTCGGCCTACGACAAATTGAAGCGCACCGTCGTGGGCTGCAACGGCTGCTGGAGGACCGGGCGTTTCCCGACCAGGGTTGGTTCGAGCAGCTCGACCGCAATATTGCCGAGCGCCTGATGATCGCCGCCGACAACATCCAGGCACGCCGAGTTGTCGGCTTGCAAGCGGCAGCCGAACGCCTGCATCAGGCCGGCGGCAAGCTGATCATGGATCGGCTGCGGGCCATGCTGGATGCGGTCGAGCGACGGGAGCGCAAGCAGCTTGCGGCAGCCAATCAGGCCGTGGCCGACACCATCGCGCAAAGCCGCAGACTGGCACTGATCGGCAGCCTGCTGGTGGCAGCGTTGTCTTTGGCCGCGTTTTGGGCCATCCGCCGCAACCTGCAGATTCGCCAGGCCCTGGCGATCAAGGCGCAAGCTGGCGAAGCCCGCCTGGCCGCCCTGCTGCAGGCGATTCCCGACAACCTGTACGCCATTGATGGCCAGCGCCGGATCACCGCCCTGTCCCAAGGAAGCGCGGTTCCGGCTCCGGCGCCCGAAGCCATCGAGCCGCTGCTGCTGGGGCTGCTGCCCCACGCCGATAACTCGTTACAACTGCGCCAGACCACCTGGTGCGAGACGAGCCGGCAGCGGACCTTCGAGGTTCGTCTGGTGCCTACCGGCCTCGGTGATCACTTAGCGATTGCCCGTGACGTGACCGAGCTGCAACGGAGCCGCGACACGCTCGAGGACCAGAAAGTCTTCCTGCGGCGGGTCGTCGATACCGATGAGAACCTGATCTTCGTGCGCGACGAGCTGGGCCGCTTTCTGTTGTGCAACAGTGCCTTCACCGCACTGCTCGACGCTCGGCCCGAAGCCATCGAAGGCCGCCGGGCCGAGGAAATCGCCGGGGCGGAACGGCTATTGCCTCTGTTGCAGGGCGAAGGCGATCTGCTTTGTGGCAGTGGCGAACTGCGCATTACCGAGATCGGCCTCACCGATACATACGGTCAGGAGCGCTGGCTACAGGTGGTCAAGCGCCCCATGACCATGCCCAGCGGCGCCTGTTATGTCGTGACCGTTGCGGTCGATATGTCGCTTAGACGACGCATGGAGCAGATGAAGACCGAGTTCATTTCCACCGTCAGCCATGAACTGCGAACCCCGCTGACCGCCATCCGTGGCGCGCTGGGCATGCTGGTCGGGGGCGTCGCAGGCCACATCGACGACGGCGCCCGACCACTTCTGGACATCGCGCACAAGAACAGCGAGCGGCTGGTGCGCCTGATCAACGACATCCTCGACATCGAGAAGCTCGAAGCCGGGCGCTTGCCGTTTCACTTCAGCCGCTGCGATGTCCAGGCGCTGACCGAACAGGCATTGGCCGACCTCAAGCCATACGCCGATGAATACGGCGTCCGCCTGACGCTTACGCTGCCCGACGGCCCCCTCCAGGCCGAGGGCAATCTCGACCCGGATCGGTTCACCCAGGTGATGGCCAATCTGCTGTCAAACGCGATCAAACATTCGCCGGCTGGTGGCGTGGTCAGCGTCGACCTGCGCCTCCACGGCGGCAGCCTGGAGATCGGCGTTCAGGACCAGGGCCAGGGTATTCCAGCGGACTTTCGCTCACGGATATTCGAACGCTTCGCCCAGGCTGACTCATCCGATGCGCGTAAGCGTGGCGGCACTGGACTGGGCCTGGCGATCACCCGTTCGTTGGTCCAGCAGATGCACGGGCGGATCGGTTTCGACTCTCAAGAAGGCCAGGGCACGCGCTTCTGGCTGCGCCTGCCCATCGCATCTACACAGCCCATCCATCCACCAACCGTCGCGCAAACGCTGCCGACAGCAGGCATTAACCGGCCGGTGGAGCGCATTCTCGTACTCGAGCCCGACGCGCCTGCCGCGGAACAACTCGCCGCCGCGCTGCAGCAACACGGCTACGCCACGCTGATTGCCGAAACGGCCACCCAAGCGCGAGAGATGCTGGCCGAGTTTAGCGTTCAGGCGCTCACTCTGAGCCCTGCGCTGAGCGACGAGGACAGCATTGCGTTTCTACAGAACCTGCGCAGCCAGACCTCTTACCGTCATCTGCCTGTGCTGATCGTCAGCCTCCAGCCACAACGTCGCGACAATGACGACGGGGCCTTGCGCGGCGGCGCGGTCGGCGTAATCGACTGGTTGCACAAGCCAGTTGACCCGTCGCGGGTCATGGAGGTGGTGCGCGCATGCCTCAGGAACAACGGAGCCCGCCCGCGCATCCTTCACGTTGAAGACGATGAGGATCTGCGCACTCTGCTCGCCAGGCTGGTCGAGCCATTGGAGATCGATCTCCTTGGTGCGCCCACCCTGAGCGAGGCGCGTCAACTGATCGACGAGCAACGCTTTGACCTGGCGATCATCGACCTGATGCTGCCCGACGGGGACGGCAGCGAGCTGTTCGATCAGTTGGCGCAGAGCGTGCCGCCACCGCCCGTAATCATATTCTCCGCGCTGGATTCGCCGGTGCACGACAGCCGCCTGGCCCTACGCCAGCTGGTCAAGTCGCGCCATGGCGGCGACGAGCTCGCTGCGCTGATCCAGCAGCTGCTCCAGCAATGGCCGCCCGGCCATACCCCGGTTTCAGAAGAGGTCAACCCATGAGCGATTCCACTAGCCAGCGCATTTTGATGGTTGAGGACGAGGAGGACATCGCGTTCCTCATTCGCTTCATGCTCGAACGGCACGGATTTACCGTGGATCACGCGGCAGACGGCCGTCAGGCGATCGAAAAGATCACCTCATCGGGCCCACCTGATCTGACGCTGATGGACATCATGCTGCCCTACCACGACGGGCTCGAGCTGATCGAGCGGCTCCGCGCACAGTCTGGCTGGGAACACGTGCCGGTGTTGATGCTGACTGCCAAGGCGCGCGAGGTGGACATTGTTCGGGCGCTGGAGCTGGGCGCCGACGATTACGTGACCAAGCCCTTCCAGCCGGAGGAACTGTTGGCGCGCATTCGCCGCCTGCTGCGGAGGCCACGATGACTCGCCTGGTTCTAGGCATGGCGCTGGCACTTCCGATTGCACTGCTGCCAGCGCTAGCGCTGGCTGATGTCGTCAGCGCCCAACGACAGATCGAAGCGCAGCAACTCGATGCTGCCGAAGCGACCCTGCTTGACCATCTGACACGCCAGCCCAACGACAGCGAAGCTCGATTCCTGCTGGCTCGCGTGCGCGCCTGGCGGGGCCAACCCGAGCAGGCCCTGCCCCTCTACGATCAGCTGCTGCAACGCGAACCGGACAACGCCGACTACCTGCTCGGGCAGGGCCAGGCGCTGCTCTGGGCCGGTCGCCCGCAGGCCGCGCTGGACTCGCTCGAACGGGCTGCGCAGATTGCCCCGGACTATGCCGATATCCAGCAGGTGATTCAGCAGGCGCGCGCCGCGATGACCTCCCCGGTGACTGCCACCACTGCGGTCCCCACAGCGCCGGCGCAGCGCCGCCACGAGCTCGAATTGTCGGCCCGCCAAGACTGGCTGGACAGCGGCTTCGACAACTGGCGCAGTCAGCGCCTCGACTACGCTTCGACGCAACCGGAAGGGCTCGGCTGGTACGGTGCACTGCTGCGCGAGCAGCGCTTTGGCGAATGGGATCAGGGCGCCGAGGCGGGGGCGGTGATCGCATTGGATGAAAACTGGACGCTGCAACCCGAAGTCGGCTATCAGCCGTCACCTTACTTTCTGCCCGAATGGCACGCCGACCTACGCCTGCAGCGCCGACTGCCGGCGGGCTTCCTCGGCGCTGCCAGCATTCGCCGCACCGAATACGAAACCACCCGCGTCGAGCGGTTGGCCCTCAGCGCCGAACGCTATTGGGACTCCTGGCGTGCGGGCTACACCCTGAACATCACCGATGTGGCCAATGCCGGGACGCCGGTCGGCCATGACCTGGCGCTGGACTACTACTACGCCGGCCTCAGCTATGCCGGTCTGCGCCTGACCGTCGGTGAAGAAGAAGCCGTCGAGGAACAGCAGCTGATCACCAGCGACGTACGCGCGCTCAGCCTGCAGGGTCGCCATTGGCTGGACAGCCGCTGGGCGCTGACCTGGGAAGTGGGTCATCACCGCCAGGGCGATTACTACACGCGGCGCTGGCTGCAGCTCGGCCTGCGGCATGCTTTCTGAACGGCTGCCCGCCTGCCCAACCTGGTTGTGCGAAACGCCGCGCCAGGCCTGGCTGTCGATCTGGCCGGAAGACGCCATGCTGCAGCTGGCGCTGTACTGCGCGCTGGGGCTGGGCGCCCTGACTCTGCTGGTGATGTTGCAGGTCATGTTGCTCGGCGAGCTCGCCCGCCGGCGCGCCAGCCGCCGCCAGCAGTTCAACGAGCAGTGGCGGCCGTTCTTTGCCCTGTGCAGCCTTGGCGATGAGCTGCCGGCGCCAGTGCCATCCCTGCCACGCGGACAGCAGCTGTGGTTTCTCCTGCAATGGAACCGCACCCAGCTGCAACTGCGTGGGGCAGCCCGTGAGCGGATGAATCGCGCCTTGGTCGGGCTGGGCATGGACCAACAAGCTCTGGTGCTGCTGCGCGGTCGGGTCCGCAGCAAGCTGATCGGGCTGACCTGCCTACGCCACCTTGCGGACCCCGCGTATTGGAATGACGTGCAACCGCTGCTCGTGAATCGCAACGTGACCGTCTCACTGGCCTCGGCGCAGACGTTGATTGCCATGGATGCGACCCGTGCCATGCAACTGATTCTGCCGGCCGCCGTGAGCCGTCCGGACTGGGCGTTGCCACGCCTGGCGAGCCTCTGTCAGCAAGCCGGCGAACAGGCTGTGACCTTGCCATTGCTGATTGCCCTCAGCGGCTCCGAAGACCCGCGCCGCGAGCGACTGGTGCCCCTGTTGGTGCATGGCGACCCCCGTCACGCGGCGCCCTGGGCACGCGCGCGGCTGGCAGAGGACGCAGCGCCGGAGCAGTTGCAGGTCGCGCTGCGTTGCCTCTGCGAATTGGGCGACCCGCGTGACCGCGGCCGTCTGCTGCGTGCCCTGCAACACAGCCATGCCGATGTGCGTCTGGCCGCGCTGCAAGCCCTGCATAAACAGGCACGCAGCGACGACAGCGCGCTGTTCATGCCATTGCTTGGCGATCCCAGCTGGTGGGTCCGCCAAGCCGCCGCCGATAGCTTGGCAACGCTGCCGGGCGCCACCCCGGAAGGGCTACAGATGCTGTTCCGGCAAGTGCAAGATCGTTACGGACAAGACGCTCTGCGCCGCGCCATGGCGGAGGTCAAACGGTGACCTTCGATTGGCTCGGGTGGCTGCAGCTGGGTTTCATCCTCTATTTTTTGCTGCTCAACGGCATGTACCTGTTGCTCAACGTGCTGTCGATGGCCAGCCTGACGAGTTATATCCGACAGCGCGCCGAAATTGGTGAGATCGCCCCCTATCTCGGCGTCGAGCCTCCGGTTTCGGTGCTGATGCCGGCATTCAACGAGGAAACGACGATTCGCACCTCGGTGCGCTCGATGCTGCAACTGCAGTACCCCGAATTCGAAGTGGTGGTGATCAACGACGGTTCGAAGGACAACACCCTCGCCGTGCTGATCGAGGAGTTCGAACTGGTGCCGCATCCCGAGCCGCTGCGCCAGGCCGTTGCCCATCAGCCGGTGCAGGCGATCTACCGCTCACGGCGCTACGCCAATCTGCGGGTCATCGACAAAGCCAACGGCGGCAAGGCTGACGCACTGAATGCCGGTATCAATGCCGCGCGACACGGTTTGTTCTGCGGAGTAGATGCCGACTCGATCCTCCAGCGCGACAGTCTGCTGCGGGTTGTCCAACCTTTCCTCGAAGACGAACGCACGGTCGCCGCTGGCGGCACGGTCCGTATCGCCAACGGCTCGGAGGTGCGCGGTGGTTTTCTGATCCGTGCCGGACTGCCGAGCAACTGGCTGGCACGCTTTCAGATCGTTGAATACCTGCGAGCCTTTCTGTTCGGCCGCCTCGGCTGGTCACCGATGAACGCCGTGCTGATCATCTCCGGTGCCTTCGGGCTGTTCGACAAGGAACGGGTCATGGCCGTCGGCGGCTACCGCACCGACACGGTGGGCGAGGACATGGAACTGGTGGTGCGGCTGCATCGCTATCACCGGGAAAAGCGTATTCCCTACCGCATCCGCTACCTGCCCGACCCGATCTGCTGGACCGAATGCCCGGAAGATCTCGGCACCCTCGGCCGTCAGCGCAGTCGCTGGCAACGCGGGCTGGCAGAGAGTCTGAGCCGCCACGCACGCCTCGCCTTCAGCCTGCGCGGCGGCACACCGGGCTGGCTGGCCTGGCCGTTCATGGCGTTGTTCGAATGGATCGGACCGTTGATCGAGCTGGTCGGCTACGGCTTCATGATTGGCGGATTCGTGATGGGCGTGGTGTCGTACGCGGCGCTAGCGGCCTTCCTGCTGGTCGCCATCGGCATGGGGATCTTGCTGTCGGTCAACGGCCTGCTGCTGGAAACCATGTCGTTTCGCGTCTACGAGCGTCGCCGCGACATGCTGCGGCTGTTTCTCATGGCCGTGCTGGAGAACTTCGGCTATCGCCAGCTGAACACCCTCTGGCGCTGCCGCGGACTGTGGCAGTGGTTCTCACGTCGCAAGCATCACTGGGGTGCGATGCGCCGCAGTGGGCGCTGGGGGCAAAGCTAGCTGAACGCTGAGAAACCGTAGGGTGGATCACGCTTCTCAATCCACCATGGCTGTGCAACCAGGTGGATGTAAAAAGCGACATCCACCCTTGTATCTCGACTACCACGCTATGTTGGGGTGATAGTTCCCGACTGATCATCGGGGGAAGGTCAGAAAGCCGTATCCACCCTTAGGCTTTGAGCCTGCGACGTAGATAGCGCTGCGGCC
>Ga0208645_1000600_pt1 | contig 36891 bp, 34 predicted proteins | sample VirMetDEL_Sep_01_FD_184519 | JGI IMG/M metagenome (GOLD analysis project Ga0208645, IMG submission 184519) | Aqueous microbial communities from the Delaware River and Bay under freshwater to marine salinity gradient to study organic matter... | ecosystem: Environmental > Aquatic > Marine >... | reverse complement strand
CATTTTTTGTGTATATTATCTACTTTTTTTTAAAAAAATCAATTTAGGAATTATATTACATCAATTTACAACAAAAAAATTACAATAATAATAATAATAATAATAATAATAATAATAATAATAATATATATATATATATATATATATATATTATAATAACTAATTTTTTTGTGACAAGAGTCTAGCTCGGAATACTATATAGCATACTTTTGGCAGAGGATTTCCTTCTGAGTCGACTATCTTCCAGCCATCTTCTGTAGAGATGATTTTCGGGGTGTCTACCCAAATATCCTCTTTCAGAGAAATTGCCAAAGCTTTTTGAGCCTTCTCCATGTTATAAGTTTTTGTTGACATAGTTGCCGGTTTGTTTAATAAATTAATTTATTTTTTTTTCTCATTTTTGGGGAAAGTTTAATCTTCCAGCATCAGTAATAATGAAACACTAGTAGTAGATACTGGAGGACTCTTGATATTTTCACCGTATTTCTTTCTAATCTTCTCCATTAACTCCTTCCTATCAACCGGTAAATTCAATCTAACTATCAATCTATCATTGAATCTAGAATGACCTTTCAGTACTTTCTCATAATAACTGCCATCTGATATCATCTTATATTCTTTTCCTCCTCTTTCTCTGACACATACATTTCGATTTCTGTCATATATCAAATCTCCTAGATTTGAATCTCCGATATCATCAGCAAAACATTTCTTTGGAACATATAATACACAAGTTCTTCGATAATATCTCCCAAAATTACTAAAAAATCTATAATTTTTAATAATATCTTCTTCTCTTTTCACCGGAGTTCGAAATGTTATATTATATCTTTTTCGAAATTTCCCGCCAATATATTTCATCACTCGATGTTCAATTCCTCCTGACATAACCAACAGTGAAAGATGACCTAATTTGACTTCTTTCCATTTTCCATTTACTTTAATTTGAAATCTTGCCACATCTTCTGTTCCTAATTTTCCATCTTCAAAAAGGGTTAGAGAAACAAATAATGGTTCTTTCCCATAATTTCTTTGATAATAATTTTCATCGTCTGTATGACCCGCGATGATGTCTCCCCCTCGAGTATAATAATTACACCATAATCCGGTTCCAGAAGTATCATCAACTTCGGCACCAAAATGTCTGAGAGCATTTCTGACACCTCTTAAGATACCCGTATTAATAAAATGAGGTGGTATTTCACCGGTATTGGTTACCGCAGTAGTTTGAGTAGCAGGAGTAGAACCACTCCAAGAGGTTTGTTTCCAATGTTTTCCGTACTTTTTACCTTGGTCGGTATAGAGAGACCCGTCACCATACCCAACTACTTTACGAGGGGGAGAATATTCCAACCACCCGCCCGGAAGACCTCTCAAAAAATCAAATCTCTTGACTGATTCCAAAACTTCATTTTCCTCATCTTCAAATTGATATATATGATAATCCATTATTTTATTATCATATATTTATATATTATAACCAATGTTAATGGTAGCAATCTACAATTCTATCTTCATAAACACACCCAAAATCATAAATAATTTGGTCACGAACATAAATTTTTTTGTTATCGTATTGGTATTCTTTTTTCAAAATTTGGTTATTGTTCAGTTTTTTATTTCTTTTCAAATATTTTTCTTCTTTTCTTCTTATCAAATCGTTAACCATTATTTCATCTCTAATATAATTAGAATGAGAAACTATTGGTATTTTCTTTATTCTTTTTCTAGCTAAATAAGGAATTAAACAGTTTAAAAAATCTACTTCTTTCACATTTTTTTCTTTTCTAATTTTCTTGAATTCTGGAGAATCTAATTCCGAATATAATTTATTTACTGCCTTTTCTATTTGAACTCTATCTTTCATCAATTTACCAAATCTCTCGCATTCGTTTTTCTTTCTCATCTTAATACACCAATCAATCAAAAATCTTTTATTAGTCTCTATAGACAATGCTATATTTCCTGACCCGATTCCTTTTTCTTGAATACCGGGTAAAACTTTTATTTTACCTTCTTTAAATTGTTTAGGAAACATCAAGATGGCTGTTTGAATAGCTCTTCTCATTTCAGAACATCCAACCATAGCAGAATCAGAAATATCTTTGTTTAATTTTTTACCCAAATAACAGCTTCCTGATTCCGCGTCTGGTATAATTTCTGGGTCTTTAGATGAAAAATACAAAATTGTATTATTTATAATTTTTTCTAAAATATTTTCTATATTAGCTCTAGATACAGAATGCCTAATCCAATATATTTCTAGTTCTTTCATTTTATTAATTTACTTTTCTTCTTTTTAGTTGATATGAACAGTAATATTTTGTAAATTTTGGTTAGGAGCTCCTACACTTGCGTATAGATAAATATAATCAGTTTGTCTAACACCTGTAAAATTAATTTGGGTTACTTGAGAAATAATATTTCCTTGATTTGTAATATTTTGTCCTGTGTCATCTCTCACTTCAAACGATACAGTTGGTATTTTTCCAGCTGCATCTATTGTTACGGTAAAATATCCCGAAAATCTAGCTTTTTGACTAGCTGGTGTGTTTTCTAATGAATATGTGTAAATCAGTAAATCACTACCTGCTTTTAATGTCATCAAAGCGTTATTATTAGTCACTAAAGTTTCTTTATAGACAGGATTTTCTTTTGTTTCCGTTAAAATAATCCCTGTTATCGCTAGTATTATTCCAATAGCTACAAATACACTAATTATTATGACATTCTTACTTATCATTTTATATAATCTATAACTTTCTTTTCTCTCAATTAAATATAGAGAGAAAGAAAAGAAGAAGAGAGAAAGAAAAGAAGAAGAGAGAAAGAAAAGAAGAAGAGAGAAAGAAAAGAAGAAGAGAGAAAGAAAAGAAGAAGAGAGAAAGAAAAGAAGAAGAGAGAAAGAAAAGAAGAAGAGAGAAAGAAAAGAAGAAGAGAGAAAGAAAAGAAGAAGAGAGAAAGAAAATAAAGAAAAATAAATATAAAAAATGCCAACACCTGGACTCAATTTATCAAGTATTAATCAAAATTTGGCAGCTGCTGGAAATACTCAAACTAATTATGCTACCGAAAACTATGTAAATGATACACTTCAAACTATTTTAACCCAAGGACCTGTCGTTGATATTAATATTACTGGAAATGGTCTCTGTGTTTCTACTGGTATTTGCGGTACCACTAAAACAGTAATAGATATTGGAATTTCTACTACTCTAGGTGATTTATTTGATGTAGATGTTCCTTCCCCTGTTACAAATCAATATCTTAAATGGAACGGAACTAGTTGGATAGCAGGTAACGGGGTTTCTACATTTTCTATTACCGACTTGACTAATTTTGACGCCCCTTCCGGAGCATTAACTCCTGATGCCTTTTTACAAGTTAATAATCAAGGAACTTGTATTATCATGACAACTACTGATGTCATTTCTAATGTAGTTAGTGGAAATGGTATTTTGGTAACAACACCTTCAACCGGAGTTAGAACTATTAATAGTGATATTTCTAATTTAACTACTGTTTTGTCTTCTTCTGATAATTCTAACAATTATTTTTCAATAGAAACATCGACTGGAGATACTAGAAAAATACAAAAAAATCAAATTAGTTTAACAGGATTTGAACAAAGTAATTTTGTTACTTCATCTAATATTTCTACTAATGTTACTGGAGGAGGACCTTCTACTATTTTAACACATACAACTTCAGGGCCTTGTGTTACCATCACCTTAGATACCACAGATATTTTACTAGCCACAGGTGGAACCGGTAATATTTTACCAGTAACCAGAGGAGGTACCAGTTCAGGAACTTCTGAAGGAGCTAGAGAAAACTTAGGTCTAGTCTATAATCAAGATGTTATAACATATTCGGGGGGTAGGTATCAAAACACCTTAGCAGGAGATAATATAAAATTAATAGGAGGTCTGAGCGGAACTAGTATAGTATCTGGCGGTTCTAATTATGGTGGTTCTGGTTATACAGGAACTTGCCTTTTAGGAGTATCGGGTTATGATTTTAATTTAAATGTTAACATCAATAGCGGAGTTGTCGCTTCTATAATTGGAATTTCACCAGTTCTTTCGTTAGCAGAAAATATTCCCGGTGTGAGTCTAACAGGTTTCGGTGGTTCCGGAGCTGTTGTAGATTTAGGAGTTTGCTATTCATATCTAAGTTTTGGAGTTAGTAGCGGCGATACTAACTTGTCGCAAGGTTACGGGATTAGATATAAACCAGAATCTAATTTAGTTGAAATAAAATCTTCTGATACTGGATCCGATTGGGTTTCATTAACTAATAAGTTTGGAGTTAGTGGTTTAACAGACGTTGGTATTTCTATTCCTCCTACAGGTGGAGAAATTTTAATTTATAATGGAACTAGTAATCAATGGCAAAATAAAGCATTATATATTAGTACTGGAGCAGGTGGAGGAGGTACTTTGGGCAGCGACGGTGTTATAGATTTAACTTTAGTGGCTGAAGGAATCAGTGTTGCCAGTGGACCATGTATTACTACACAAGAATTTACTAGACTTCAAGGGATTAGTAGTAATATTCAAGAACAATTAAATCAAAAAATAGAAGTTAATAGTAATTTAATACAAGGAAATGTTATCATGTATAATGGTTTTACTTCCGGAGTATCTCAATTTACCAAGGTGCCATCTGGTAGTACAGCTTCACAAAGTTTTAATTTTTTGAAAGAAACTAATCCTTCAGGGGGAGTTTCTGAAGCTATTTTTGAAAATATATATTATGGATTTGATCATAAACCTAATGGTACTAATATTGGTTCTAGTTCTAGATTTTGTATTTTGGATGTTGGGACACCACAAGCTAATAGTTTTACATTGTTCGATACATCTACTTTTTTGACAAACGGAACATCTACTGGATTAAATTCAAATGCACAAGGTCAAATAGCTTTAAATTATAACCAATTAGACCAAGCAACAACAATATCCGAAGATAATTTAATTTCTTTTGGAATCTCAGCAAGTACAGGAAACGGATATGTTCAATCTATTAGTGTAGAAGATTTCCTAAGTAGTTCTCTTGGAACCAGCCAAGGAGGTTTATCTATCAGCGGGGGTAAAATACAATTAAAAATACCGACAGTCGAAAATTCTTCTTCAATTACTAGTCCCTATGATGGTCAATTGGCTTATTTTTACAATACTACTACACCTGTAGGTCTGAGTGTATTAGCTGTCCATTATTCCAGTAATTGGTACGGAACTTGTGTTAGTTTAGTTACTTAATTTCTATATTATAATAATAATATAGAAACTATAATAAAATATGACCACCTTTGGACAAAATTATAATAGTTATGTTGGATTATACAAAAATAGTGTATTTAAAAGTAATTATTCTAAGTCTTTATCTAGTGTAGTATCAGTTTTTAAAGATGATGTAGATGCTGTTACATCTCTTTATTCTATGGTTGGATTGATTTTTAGTAATAAAACTAGTCAAATTAATTTCAATTATATTAATGGAAGTGTACCTAATAAATCTATTTTTTACAATTTTTGGAATAGTGATTCTAATATTAAAAAAACTAGAGATTTGCTTCAGGCATATTTATTAGGAACAGGAGAGGGTAGAAATAATACTCAAATTTCCAACTTTCAAGATATTAATAATATAGTCACCTTCATTTTAAGTTTTCTTTTCAGTTCTTCTCAATATTCTCCAGATGGTAACCCAACTTCCTTCCCAGTTAATTTGTTAGATGTTAAAAATAATCAGCCGGCTGTCATTAACATTAAAAATTTTCTACAAAGCAATGTTTCTTCTAGTGAAAACAATCTATTAGGAGCTGGTAACTATCAAATGTCTTTTACTACTAATAACGGAATCAATACCGCTTCTCCATTAATTTCAAATTCTGGGTTTATTTCTATTCTTTGTAATGAACAATATTCTCTTTATCAAAAACAAAACAATAATTTATCAGGAGAAAAACTAATTAATTCTTATCGAACTCTTGTTTCTCAAACAGAAGATTTGCTAAATTTTTGTGGTTGTTATTCTCCCATTCCTTCTTTTTTTCATTCTAATATACAAGGGTTTTCTCAAAATATAGGTGACTCTCCTTGCGACCCTCTTTGCTATAATAATCAAAGTTTCAAATTATATGAAAATAACAGAAATTCTACAGGCGGATTAGAAGGTGGAGGTGCTCAACAAGAATGTAACGCAAATGTTTGTGTGATTGATAACAGTTCTATAAATTCTTTGAATTCTAACGGTGATATTAATTTTAATCAAACTTGTAGAGGTTGTAATAGAAAAAATTCTACTTGTTTATGTTTCATCGATGTATCAACAAATCAATTAATTAATAAAATTTCTTCTGGAAATACAGGTATGATGTCTCAGCAAAATTTTAAACAAAATTGTACAGGTAATAGTGTTTGTTTTCAATACGATAACGGAGAAATAAAAGAAGTAAAATGTAATGAAATTAATACTCCTTTGACAGGTTCTATATTCGATATTTTTGACGATGGAGTAACAAAAATAACTAGCCCAGAATACATTCCTGATTTTTTTTGGCTAATAGTTATGATTATTTTCTTCCTACTTATTTTATTTATTTATCAAATAATAGATTACTAAGAAGAGAAGAGAAAAGAAAAAGAAAGAAGAGAAGAGAAAAAGAAAAAGAAAGAAGAGAAGAGAAAAAGAAAGAAGAGAAGAGAAAAAGAAAGAAGAGAAGAGAAAAAGAAAAAGAATAAAAATAAAATTATTTTTTATTAAATTAAAATGCTTGTTGATCACCTTAGTAACTATCGCAGAGCTTTGCCTCTTTCTATCCTTTTTGGCGTTGCTGCCATCACTGCCGCTGTTTTCTTCATTGTTTACGCCGCCGAGTGGCAGAATTCTACTTCATTCACAAGTAGTTCGGAAACTTCTGATGGGTACAGAAACCGTACCAGAGCCGAGTACTCGTATTATGCTTCCGTTATTTCTCTTCTCATCTTGATTGTCTTTTTCAATGGTTACCATCTTACCAAATTATAAATATTTTACCTATTATAAATTAAAATAAATTTATTTTAATTTTTAATAAAAATGGAACTTTCTGCTAGTATTGGAACTTTAAGTTTAACCACACTTTTTGGACTCTTAGCTTTAGCCACCACTGTTCTTTATATTGTCTATGCTGCTGAATGGGAGAATGACCAGAAAAACGAAACCACACCTTCAACTAATGAAGAGGTTTACAAAAATAAAGTCAGAACCGAATTCTCGTATTATGCCACTGTTATTGTTCTCCTTATGGTTCTTGCCAGTATGCACGGTTATGCCATGACTCGGGAATTATTATAAATTTGATTTGAATTAAATCAAATTTCTTGGTTCTTACTCTTACTTTGAGAAAAGAAAAGCAAAGCTTTATTATCCCCTTCTTTTAGTTCTATTCTCTTAACAACATTAATCAAAAAAGTAGCTGTATTTGGATACATTGAAGAAAAAGTAATAGTGCAAAATCTTCTCATTTCTCTAAAGTCTTTTTTGGATTTAATTTTAACAACAGGATATTGAAATTTTTTCTTACTTTTCTTATCATGATGAGTTCTATCATCCTTTTCAAATTTTTTGAAATAATTAAATATTATTTCTTCATTAACCCACTTAGGGATATCATTAGTAAATAAAACATTTAATTTCCCTGTTCTTCTAGTTAATTTAATTGGAAGAATTTCCATAAAACCGAATTCACTTTCATGATTTATTTCTTGTAATTGTTCCGGTGTATATTTAATAGCAGGGAGAGAAACTAATGGTTCTAATTGTATCTTCTTTTTAGGTCTCTTATAAGCCTGTTCTATCCTATCCCAAGCAACCCAATCATCTCCTGCTTCTTCCATAGCATCGTTATAACTTTTTTCAGGAGGTTCCCATTCTTCATCATCGACTAGTTCGATAAGTTGTGTCCCGTCAAAATCTAAACCTATCAATGCATTAAAAAAATGTAAATCTTCAATCCATACGTATGTATGTCCAAATTTTTTTCCATCTTTATTTTTCACAACATTTACTTCGAATGATGAAATTGTAAAATCTTTATCATAATTTTTAGTAAGGTATTCTTGACAATCTGATAAAGATTTTTCTATTTGTTCTTTTTCAAGAACCCCTGAATGAATGAAAAGATACCCAGTTTCAGATATCTTACTCATTTTTTTAGTTATTCCTTTTAACTATTTTAAATATTACCTTTTCTTTCAGATAAAGAAAAGATAATATATTAATTTGAAACATAATGATAATCTAAGTTACATATTTCACACATTTTTTTCCAAGCATCATTATGAAGTCTTAAAGATTCTACATTCTCTTGAATTTTAAAATCTTCTTTTTCACAATAAGGATATCCTGCAGCTACTAAATGAACATACAATCTGTACTGAGTCCCCAAAGAAGCAGTTCTCTTGTATTCTAATTTAATATTATTCCAAGCGTGTTGTGTGTTTTGATAATCTTTTAATATCTGGTCTTTGTAATTTTTCAAACTTGGTAATTCCCATCCCCAATAAATATTAGTAATATAACTAGTTTCATCATAATATTGAGAATAACCTATTTTTTCTAAAGCAGTCCATAACATTTTTCTATTAGTTCCATCCTTTTTCTTTTTTTCATTCAATGGAATCTTTCTAATTTCTTCCCCTCTCGGAAACCCAATATTAACAAAATACTCATCTAATTTATCAAAGAAAGAATTGTCTAAAATCAAAGAAGTTTTACCTTCAAATTTATCTAAAATCTTTAAAAAGTTATTAGTATCTTCATCTAGATAGAAGATATTTTTTTCAATATCTCTTGTATATTGATTAGGTATTAAATAACTATTGATACAATTACATATATCACAAATTAAAACCCCTTCTTTCTCTTCCTTCAAATTTTCTAAATTAACACCACATCCCTTGCATTTAAACTCGGTAGAAATATTCTTTATTCTTTCTATTCTAATATATTTACTACATAAATCTAAATATAATTCCGCTGTTTCTTTGCATTTCTCATGGTGATAAATTTCAGAATATTTAATTTCTTCTGAAATGAATGACTCTAACTTTTTAATTTCGTTGAGTTTTTTCAAACGATGAATGATAATCTCCTTTATATGAGATGTATTAATCTTATTTTCATAAATGACCCTTATTTTATCAGGAATTTCTTCTAAATCATCATTTATTATTTTTTTTGGTATCTCTCTTCTGACGGTTTTTTCTTTCCTCCGTAATATATTTTTTAGTCCATTCTCCATAATTTTTTATATTTTTTCCATATACATAGAATTTTTTTTATTTTCAATATAAGTATATTGAAAATTTAACTGACTGGAAGAGCATCGAGAAGGTCATCCAAATCATTGTCATTGGATGCAGCGGCTGCCTTCTTCTTTGAGGATTTGGCTCGCTTAGGTGAAACGAGAGGAGAACGAGTTGGCGATTTAGTTTTGTTAAGATTGATGATGCTGCCGGATGAAATAGCTTCTGTGACAGTATCCATTTGGTCATCGGTGAAAGTTCCGTAGAGACGCATGAAGTTAGAAACTCCTTCAATTGAAGATTTAGAGGATGGATTGTAGATGACATGATGGAATACGTCTTTCTTGTTCTGAGAAAGATGACGCTTGAGTGAACCTTTCTTGAGAGGCATCTTCTTAGCATCAGTTCCCTTTTCGCTCATGTTGGTAACATCCAAAAATTTCTTTTCTTTTTGAATTTCAGCCATTTTGTCCTTGAGAGTTTTAGTAGTCTTGCGCTCTCCGGTTTCTTCAGATCCAGATTTCTTACCTTGACTGTAGAGCTGGAGGAGCTTGACAAGAACCATTAAATTTACTTGTTTCATTTCATTTCGATAGGTAGAAACTTCTTGACGTTCTTTGGAGGCAGCTTCCACTTCTTTTTCGAAGGCAGCCATAACATCTTTCTTTTTGAGACTAGCTTTGGTATAGGCACCCTTGAGAGCGGTCTTTGCTTCATCTGGGTGGTTTTCCTTGAGCCAATCAACAACTTCATCTTCTGGTCCAGCGACACGGTACATTGGCACGTAGACAAAGCTTGGGTCTTGTTCGATTTTTGCGAGGGCTCCGCCAATGACGAGAGGTCCCTTTTTGCTTCCGACACGGTTGTATTTGCCTGACATTTTTTATTGTACTTTTCCTTTATACCTTTTTTGAATAGTTCCCGTGTAAACCCTTATTAACTTAATATTAAAAATTTTATTAAACATAAAATTTTTAGTTAGAAATTATATAAAGCTTTAAGGTTAAAAATGTACTTGATAGAAAAATTATATGATGCATTGGGTATTAAAGAAAATAGAAATGTCTATAGAAAATTAATAATTAATTATTCTAGTTTCGTTCTTCTGTTTATTATCGTTGCTTTAGTTGTGAAAATAACAACAAAGTCTCCGGAAAGAAAAATAAATAATACAAAAATTGTATTATCTCCTACTAGAAGAGAACAAATATTAGAAAAAGTTAAAAACTCTCCTCTTAGACTTCAAACAAGAAAAAAAATTATGTTGTCTGATACATTAGCATAATATTTTATTTCAAAGAAGAATTAATGTCTTTATATTTAGTGATAGCAAAATTTAGCATAATATTTTATTTCAAAGAAGAATTAATGTCTTTATATTTAGTGATAGCAAAATTTAGCATAACTTTAAGAGTTTTATCTTCAATGAAAAACATATTATATTCTTTTTTCTTAGTAACAGAGTTGAAATAAATAATAAATAGAATACATAACTCTGGTATTTTACAAATTTTAGAAGTTCCTAAATCATAATTATTTGTATACTTTACATTATATTTATTAAAATATTTGTCTAAATTTTCATTGTATTTACTATAATAGTGAATAGAAGTTGATAATTCTCTATCAATAACAATTAAACTAACTTCTTCTTCTTCCGAGACAAATATTACATTGTTTAAATTTTCATCTCCAAAAATTTTGAGTTCTCCTAGATTATTTTCTTTAATAATGTAGTATTCTATACTTGGAATAGAATTTAAAAATATATCACAAATTTGTAATTCTTTGTTTTTGAAAAAATCTTTATAAATACCATAAATATCTTTTGTCTCGGATATTTTTTTGAAAATATCTACAAATTCTTCTAAATCATTTCTCGATTCCATATTCATTATAATTTCTTTTCTCAAAGATAACTCTCTCATTCTATATATTTCAATTTCTGAACTTGTTTCTTCGACTAATTCAGTTACAGTTTCTATTTTATTGTCTTTGTAACTAAAAACACTTCTATCATTTTCTATTTTTCTTTCTGTATTTTTAACAGGAGGTTGATAATCAAAATATTGTATCATACTGGTTACATTTTCTTTTGGTGTTTCAGTGTAAGTATAATTTTGTCTAAAAAAGTCAAAAACTTTATCTAAATCCAAGAAATTATAAAATGAAATTAGATTGTAATTTTTCAAAATTATTTCATCAAATAATAATAAATCCTCTACATATTTAGCTTGATAAAAAACTTTATTAGGAGCTATTTTGCCGTCTAAATATTTTATCATTTTGTAACCATCTTTAGCAAAAGATATATATTCATTTCTTGATAATTTTACTTTTTTGTAATATTTCATAGCAGTAATAAAAGAATTTCTAATCTCTTTTTGCAATGTTTGTTCTGATATTTCCATGGGAGAAATATTCATTATTCTGATAAATATTTCTATAGATAGAAAATAAATTTCTAAACCAGAACTAGAATAAACATTTTTAAAATAAGTTCTAAGAGCATTAACTCCTTTTAAAATATTAGTAGACGAATATGGAATATATAAAAATTCTTTTCCTTTTTCCAAATAACATGAATTTTCTAAAGTATTATTATTGTAAAATCTTAATTTGGTAAAATCTTTAGTAGATATTCTATTGATTGGATCCTTTTGTAACATATTTTTCAATAATTCAAATAAATCTATTTTATCTAATTCAGAAACATTTAATTTTGAAACAACATTTTCTATTTCTTTTTCTAAAGAAATGCTATCCCAGAAATTTTTAACTCTTTTGATTTTTAATTTAGTTTCTTCATCTGGTATGAAAGTAAGATTAATATTGAAACCTAAAAATATTAAAATAGTTACTCCTAGGGACCAAACATCAGATTTATCATTATAAACATAAGGAGCTTTTGCCTCCATTATTTCGTATGGAAAATATTTTAGAGTCCCTATTTTATTTTGTTTAACGATACCTTTGTATACATTATCACATCTCATAGAGAAACCAAAATCAGATAGATAACCTGTATAAATTCCATTTTTATAATCATATAAACAATTTCCCGGTTTGATATCTAAATGGAGAAAATTATTCTTATGCATACATTCTAAACCGTAAAGTAGTGACATCACTATTCTTTTTATCTGACCTCCTGAAATCTGACCAATATCAAAACGGAGTAAATTTTTTTCCTTTAGTTGTAAAACCAAACCCTCTCCATAATACGTATCCTTCACAATCGGCGAAACACTTCTAACCAAATAGGGAGATTTAATTCTAGTAAGTAAATCAATCTCAACAAAGTTTAAATCTTCTGGCTTGATAACTTTAACAGCAATTTTATTTCCTTTAATGTCAACCATTTCTAATACTTTACTAAACTTACCTTTACCAATAATTTTTGACGCACTATTCATTTTATATTTCCTTATTATTTTATAACATAATAAAATATGGCAGTACCTTCATTAACATTAAATATAAATCATTATATGGGATTATTATTTGCGATAATTGGATGGGTTATCGGGTGGTATAGTTTAGTTTTGATAACAGCCGACAATGATGACCCACAGCAAAGAAAATTCCCGAAAAAACCAACAAATTCACAATGGTATGGTATTATATTTGCAGTAGCAATAGCTGTCATGGGTTGGTTCCAACGTATTCTATCAATTCAAGGAGAAGAGCAGGAAGATCCATAATATCATATATATTAATATATATGATATAAAAATAAAAAGAAAAAACAATATATGATATTATGATATAAAGAGAAATAATAATATATGATATAAAAATAAAAAGAAAAAACAATAAAAATGTGTAGTAGTATTAGTTGGTGTGTAAATAGAGGAGACTTTAAAAGGAGATTCGAAGTTATTTTGAGCCAAGAAGATGATACTTTAGATGCTAGAAGTAAAGAAATTCTAAGAGAAAGATATGTTAATATGGTTGATAAATTAGAAATTTCAGCGAAAAGAGCTAGTTTTTGGTTTTTGTCTCTTTCTAGTTTAACAACTGTTGGTTCTATTATCGTTCCTGCTTTAATTTCTATCCAAGACAAAACATTTAATATTAATTCAGATGAAACAGAAAAAGAACAACATGAAAATAATGTATATTGGGCTAGTTGGGGTATTTCTTTGACAGTAACAATTTCTAATGCTTTAGTTAGGTTATTTAGTTTTGACAAAACATCAATTACTAGAAAATTAAGAATGAATCATCTTAAATCAGAAGGATGGTTATTTTTACAATTAGCTGGAGATTATTCTCAATTTTCTACCAACCAAGAAGCTTTTCAAACTTTTTGTAACAATGTGGAAAGAATAAAAACAGAGCAAATAGAAGAAGAATATACTTTTAACAATTCTTTTGGTAATCCTTCTTTCAACCCAAGAAGTGAAACTAGAGAACCAGTAAGAATAACCAATGATGTAATGGTTTAAAATTGAAAAAAAAAAAATAAAAATCTATAATATTAACTATATCATGCCGGGACCACAAGGACAATCAATGCATGACCATCATCAAAAGCTGCTAATAATAGCAAATTTGATGCTTCAATTCTGGATAGAAAACAGATTTGACCCATTAATATTGCTTCACATATTCGAGGCAGTACAAGGTTGCAGGTGCTGTTACCGACATATGGGCAGATTCCCTGTTTCTGTATCGAGCTCGGAAATGACACAGGTGATTGCCTCGCCTGAGAGGATTGCCCGCAACAGGTGCACATGCTCTTGTCGGAGTATCTCACGGACAATCAATCAGATGTACCGCCGTCTGACAGCAGAAGGAGGTCCTATCTGCTTAGAGCCTGATGATTGTCATTGGTTCTCTAGCTGGGCAAGTGACCACCCCTGTCTGACTGGTCACCCTATCATAGAGTTAGCAGCACACCCCCATTAGTTTTATTTATTTTTATTCATATTATAATATTTATATATTATTATAATAATTCATCCATTGATACGGAGTATTCGTCCTCAGAGTCCGAACTTTTCATTTTCTTATTTCCATTTTCCGAACTTTTCATTTTCTTATTTCCATTTTCCGAACTTTTCATTTTCTTATTTCCATTTTCCGAACTTTTCATTTTCTTATTTCCATTTTCCGAACTTTTCATTTTCTTATATAATACTATATCATCTTTATCATCAAAAAAACTAGGTATTTTTATATTATCTTGTTCCATTAATTGATTTACATAAGGAACATTAATAGTTGGAATAATAGCATAACTTTGATGACTTTTATAAGTATTTTCTTTGGAAACAAAAAAATCGGTTGGATTTATTTTTGATAATTTATTATAAAATTTCTTACTTCCTTTTGGAAGTAAGCTAACAGAAGTTTTTGGAAGAACAGATAATAATTGATGCAAAGCTGTGATTTTTAAATCGTCTTTTTGTCTAACTACATCTCTTAATAAATTTGTTTTCTTCTCTTTAATCATTTGAGCTAATACTTTTATTACAGAACCCATCAAAGGATTGTAGATATAATGATAAAATTGAAAATTACTTACATATTTATAACCTTTAGTATAATAATATTGAATCCATTGAATCATTTGAAGATAATTAACACACATTTCTCTGACTAATCTACCGGAATAATCATCAACAATTTCTCCATCCCATTGAACAATATCTTTATTAAATTGTTTAGAATACCAGTCTTTAGCAAACTGACCCATATTAAAACTCAGTGTTCTGTTTTCATTAGAAATAATGTTTTTTTCATATTCCGGAAAAGGTATATGTTTAGAATTTTCTTTAGTTGACAAATAATAATTAATATAAGTAAAATATTTATTTTTACTATTATTGTAATTATCGGCAGTAATTAGGTATTTTAAATAATTTTCCCAAACGATATTATTATTTTCATCAGTTAAATGCTTTTTGACAAATTTATAAATTTTAAAAATAAATGGAAAAGATTTTCGTAATTCTAAAAAATTTGGAAATTTGTGAATGAAATCATTTCCAAGTAAAGTAGTTACAACACAAAAATCTTGAATTAATAATTTTTCTTGACTACCAGAAAATTTCATTTCTTCTATAATTAATTCCCTTAATCTATCAACATGAATCATTTCTTTTTGTTTCTTTTCTTCGGGATACATGTAAAAATCTGTTAAAGGAGACAAAACACTTAATATTATTAAATCATTATCTAATCCATAAATTATATTCATTCCTTCTCCTTTAATATAATCGTCTCTCCGAATATAATCAAAGATTTTATGTTCTCCTTCACCCGGAGATAGATGAGAAGAATATATTACTTTGGTAGAAAGGTTAGAATGGTTTTCTAGAAACCATTTTTCCAAAGCTGTGTCTAAATTTATCATAAAATCAGTACCAGGTGTTATTGCATTACCATCAAAAACAAGATATTCATCCTTTTCTGATTCCTTTCCTGTTTTGAATCTTCTCCCTTTTTGCTGGCTTAACTTTCCGCTATTGACAACTCCATCTATAGCTATAAAAAGATTATCAACTGGATTAAATGTATTAATTACTTCTTCTAAAATTTCTAAAACAACAGAAATGTGTTGTTTTTCTAAAGAAGCTTTACTTTTTCGAAGTAATTTCTTTCTCTTTGCTTCCAGTTCTTTAATTTCGTCTTGCGACATCTTACTAGTATCTTCTAAAAGATAAACTTTAGATTTAGCTTTATGAATAATACCATTAAAGTCCATAAATAAAGAAGATACTTTACTTAATTTTTTTGGGAGATATGCCTTTTTCCACGGTAGGTTATTTCTCAGATATCCATTAAATCCTTCCACACCCATATTTTATTTTGTAGAATCATTATATTTATTATCATTTTTCTCTTTGTAATTTTAAAATCAATATATTAGTTATCTTTATATTAATATCAAAATTATAATATAAAGATAACTAATATATTATAATTTTATAATATAAAATGACACAAGAATTAACAATATCTCAATATAAAGACGATACTAGTACAGGATATGAAGTAATGACATCTATCTTCTTTTTTATTATATTTTCTGGTCTTACTATGTTAGGTATTTGGATTTTTAAATTCGCTGATACTACTTCTCCAAGTATAACTCAGAGTAAAAGAGATTCTAAATATTTTGATGAGTTAGCTATTACGGGTATAACTCTATCTTATGTTTTTTTAATAGCTTTGATTTTAGTTATTTACCATCATCACCATCAAGATATTGACCAAATACCTATTTAATTTTTTACTAAATAGTAAAAAATTAAAACTTAATAGATTTTATTTTCCATTTAGATACGTTTTCTTTAACTTTAATTTCCGGAAAAAATTCAACTTGATACTTACCGTCTTGGAATTTTCTTTCTTGATGAATATAAACAACAGAAATTCTCACAAAAGAGTGAAGAATTTTCCAAATATCTTCTCTTCTTTCGTCGTCTAGGATAGGTACTTTTTCTCCATCCTGTTCGTATTCTCCCTCCATTAATTCCTTGAATAAATCGACATGGTTACCAGAAATTTTGTTCAAAAATCCATCATCTGTGTCTTTTGTATATTCTTCTATTCCTTTATCTTTAACCATTCCAAAAAGTTCTAGTCCAAGATTCTTAAAATAATCTGTATCTTTTTCTAATATTTGGTCCCAATAACAGTTAGATTTTCTAATAAAATTTTTGAGAAGTCTTTCACCCGGAACCTTTTTGATAACAATTTTGAGGATTGGCATCAATTTAAAATCTGTTTTGATTACCTTATTTTCATAACCTTCTTCAAACATTTCAGAAACAATATCAATTAAAATCATGAGATTGGTTCTGAATTTTTCGATACTTGATACATTTTCACTCATTTTATATCTTTCTACTTTAAGGTATCCAAGACAACGAAAAAACAAAAGTGATTATCTTTTTATTGCAAGAATAATAAAAGATGACGTCAGTCTATGATATATCAAAACAAATCTCTTTCTTGATTTCTAAATTATCTTCGTTGGATAATCTAGAAATTGAAGCCAAAATTAGAAAAATTGATGAATCTGATTTTGAACTGCTTCGAGACCTCCTTTCCACAAAATATGAAAAAATAGATAATTATTCTATTGATTACTATGTCAAAGATAAAAGAATAACAGAGCAAGAAGGAAAATATATTGATACTAGTAAAAAGAAAGAATATGAACAATTTTTAACTATTGGAAATAAAAGTATTAAATTTAATGTTGCTAAAGAAGAAAGTAAAATTGTTACCAAAAAAGAAATTCAAGATTTTGATTTTAAAAGAGAGAAAGAAAGAATTTCTTTTATTAATGGAAATGTTAGAATTGATTTAACCAAAGTAACAAGAAATTTAGAAGTTGATTTTGAATTAGAACTTGAAATAGTTAATCCTGAAAAATATAATGATAGAGAATTTGGAGACAAAATTACTTTTTATTTTAACATGATTAACCAATATGTCATTTCTACTATTTCTTTCTGTAATGAAATGTTAAGTAATGGAAAAATTAAATCTAGTGATGAAATCAAATACGATTTGGTTTCTAGACCTAGAGATTTATTAAAACAAGATGTTACTAAACCAAATTCTATTCTTAAAGGATTTACATGTTCCATAAAAGCTGACGGTGTTCAATATTTTTTAATTATTTATAAATATGGTGTTTGGTTGATGAATCAGAAAGGTGAAAAAATGAGAATCAGTTCAATAACACCAAAATTTGAAGAATTGAAAGGTACTATATTTGTAGGAGAATATATCGTTAGAGAAAAACTAAAAGAAGGCACTAAATTTGATTTTTTGTCTCTCTTTTTACCTTTTGATACTATTAGTTACAAAGGAAAATCTGTTGTTGATAATGACTATCTTGAAAGAATTTCTTATTTTTCAGAAATTAAAGATGTACAATTTATTTCAAAAGGTATTAATCTGATGAAAATAGGGGAAAAGAAAATTTTTGATTTAGGAGAAGATTCGGATACTTTTTACAAAGGTTTCAGAGAGTGTTTTTTAGAAAAAAAGAATATTATCTATCAAGAAGATGGCTATATTTTAACTCCAAAATATTCTCCTTATGTTACAAATGGTCAATCTCGACCAAAAAGAGAAAGAACATTATCTAAATTTTTAGATGTATGTAAATTCAAACCTTTAGAGAAAAGGTCTATGGATTTTTTAGTAAAAGAAGGTAAAATTTATTCTTATGAAAGAAAAAATCACAAAATATTTCAAGAGTTACCATATTCTTTAGAATATTCGGAATCGTTAGAAAATAAGATTGTTGAATTTTTTCCTTCTTTTGAAGAAGACAAAATAATATTAAAACCAGAAAGAATTAGAAAAGATAAAGTTTTTCCTAACAAGACAGAAACTGTAGTAGAAATAATTAAAAGTTATTCAGAATTCAATCCAATTACACAGAAAACTTTGCTTGGTAAAGACACTACTTTAATGAGAGAATTTAATAATAATTTTATTAAAAGTAAATTAATCAATGATTTGGAAGGATATGTAGTTGATATTGGAGCTGGAAAAGGAGGAGATTTATCTAAGTTTGGTTACAATTCAAAAATTAAAAAAGTACTTTCCGTGGAACCAAATAAAGAATTTTCAACAGAATTTAAGAGACGTCTTAATCTTTCTAAATTTTCTAACAAATTTCATCTACTAGAAGAAACAAAAGGAGAAGACACAGAAACTATTATTGAAGGGATGAAAGAAGCATTTCCAGAAGATTTTGGTGACCAAAAAATGACTATTTCATTTATGATTAGTATGTCTTTTTTTTGGAGTTCAGAAGAAAATTTATCTAAATTAGCCAATACCATTATCGAGATTGACAAGGAATACAAAAAAAGAGGTGGAAAAATGAGAACGGAGATAGTTTATTATACCATCGATGGTTATAAAGTTGAAGATTTATTTGACAAAATTAAAAAGAATTCTATTAAATTGAATACTATCACATTGAAAAGAGGTGGTGATGGTCAGGTTTTTGTTGATATTGAAGATAGTAAAACAGTATCACAACAAATAGAATATTTGGTTAAATTAGATAAACTCGAAAAAATGACAGGATTGAAGAAAGTTTATACTAGAGAACCAAGAGCTGTTAATATTTTAATGTCTAAACCAGAAAGAGTTTATTTAAGTTTATTTGTATATGGTAAAAGTGTTTTAAATAAAATCACCAGAGAACCGCAAAAATTATCTAAACAATTTGTTAATGACCAAGAAGGTGTAGAATATGAAGGTAAAATTATTGCTAAAGGAGATGATGACATCGAAAAAGTTTATTTCTTAAAAGATAATATTTATAGAATATCAACTATTGATATGGATGAATCACTTTTTCATTCAGTGTTGAAATTAGTAAATGAAGATTATAGGGATGCTGGTTTTGAAAAAAGAGTAGAAATGGTTATGGAACTAAAACAAAAAGTAAAAACTATGGAAGATATATCAAAGTATTTTAATGTTGGTATCAAAGTTTATATAGGGAAGGAATTTAACATTTATAATTCTGGTGAGAAAGAATTTATTATGCTAATGTCTTTTGGAAACAATAAATACGAACCTCTTGTTTATTTAGATGAAGATATTGTCTCTTATACTTTTGACAGAGATTCTTATCTTATTTAACTTAATTTATTATTTTCTATAATAATAGAAAATAAGAGAACAAAGAAATATAATATATTAAAAATGAGTTCTGTAGTTTATCCTCTTGATGGAAGTAAAGATACATACACTTTATTAAATTCTAGCTTTACTAATAAGAAATTTGTTAAAATTAAAAATTTTGGTAACGATCCTTGTTCTTTAGATGCTCTTCTAATGTCCGTTTCGAAAGAATATCAAGAAGCATACGATACACAAAAAAGAGACGAACTAGTAACTAAATTCAGACAAGAATTTAAAAACTATATTTTAGCTCCCTCAAAAGATACCGATATTGAATTAATGGAAAAAATAATGAAAGCTTATCAAATGTCTTCCATGAAAGATAAATTTAGATTGAAGGCAGTTGGTGAAATGAAAAATATTTTTGATTTGGTTATTATCAAAAAACCACACGAAGGAGATGATTATTTAGATTTAAAGATAAGTTATCCTTTATTTTCTACCGAAACAAGAAATTTATTTTTGCCTAATTCTAATATGTTTTCATTACTTGATAATAATTTTTTAAAAGATATGATAGACCAAAGATATATTATTAAATCTTACAACGAAAAAGTAAAGAAACTTGAAGAATTGTTAGATGAAGAGGAAGATGTTATTATGAAAAAAGAAATGGATAGACATAGAGAAATTCTTAATTTTAATATGAATAGAAGGAACAATCTTTCACCTGAAAATATGTTTAATATTATTGATAGTGATTTTTGTAAAAACGAAGATATTATTTTAAGACTAGTTTCTTGTGTTCTTAGATTTAATATTTATCTTTGTCGAAGCTGGAACACTGAAATTTCTGTAATTAAAAGAATGATTTGGGATAAAAATTACAATTATATTATTCTTTTTAAAACTGATACTCCTGTTTCGTTAACAGGGATGAGAGGGGAAGTCAGATACGAAACAGGAGGAATTAAAATTTCTCAAGGAGTACTTACAGTATTAGACGTTGAAAAAAACAAAATATTTATTAATGATTTGAATCAAATATTTAATAATGATATCGATTCTTATTATATTGATAAATATATGACTTATTTAAATAAATTAGAACCAATGACAACAGTTGAGAAAATAGAAGACAATTACGAACAAGATTCTTCTTCTGGTAGTGACACAGACCTTACTGATGATGAAGAAGAAGAGATGGAAAGGAATGAAGAAGAAGAGATGGAAAGGAATGAAGAAGAAGAGATGGAAAGGAATGAAGAAGAAGAGATGGAAAGGAATGAAGAAGAAGAGATGGAAAGGAATGAAGAAGAAGAGATGGAAAGGAATGAAGAAGAAGAGATGGAAAATATCTATATTCCTTCTTTTATTAGAGGATATTCTGACTCAGAATTAGTAAAGTTGTTGGAAATTTTTGTTGACCCATCCGGAAATTACAAATCAATGACTAGAGAAAAATTAGAAATACTTTATAAAAATTACTTAACAAATAATATTGATGAAACTGCTGATGATGTTATTAGAAAATTTCCAAAAAATTAGTCCTAAATTGAAAAATAAAAAAAAAGTAATTGTTAATAAATGATTATGAAGAGAGAAACGATGTACTTTGTACTGGCGGAAAGCTCCCCTCCACCAGATTTAGAGGAATCGGAAGGCTTTGTTATTTGGGAGAATTTCGGTAAAACAGGTAAGTTTGCACTTATCTGGGATGTCGAAAGACAGAAGCATAGCTGTTTCAGTTATATTTTGCAGAAACAGGGGATGCAACTATTCTCTCTTCTTCCTGACGGGAGAGTTGTTAGATCTACATCTTTATAGCTCTCTCAAATTTATTATATTTATTATATTTATTATTTATATTATTTATATTATTTATAGATAATATAAATACATTAAATGTTTAAATGGTTTGGAATAGAAAATGTCAAATAAGTTGAATAAGTATGAAAATCTTTTAGATTCTTCTGTTGTCCAAAAGGAAATGCATCTTCCCACAGGGAATCCCGGTGATGTAAATGATAAAAATAATGTTCTTTATAGTGTTCATCAACGAGGTAAACAAAAGACTCTCTGGTATAAAAGTAGTTGGGAATCTATGACAGACCAAAATGTTCCTACAAATCCTGAACATGTTACATATCGTTCTAAAATTTTCCCGTATCATTCTCTTCATCGTTCAATGATGTCGACAATTACACCTGAAATTAAAGCCAAAGAAGGATACGAAATTCGTTTTTGCGATGATTTGTTTGTTAATTTAGTAAGAGAGTATCGTCTCTATTTTAATGATGTTGAACTTCAATTTGGAAATGACCAACTTCTTAATTTTGAACTTAAGCTACGAAAAGACTGGAATGCTATTTCCGAAGAAATCGGTAATAGAAATTCTTTGACATCTTGGACAGACCATTTACAGAAAGAATTTATTTCCTTATATATTCCTTGGTGTTATTCTAGAGATAAGAGCGATGCATTTCCTTTGAATTTGTGTGGTCATAATGACCGTTTAGAACACATTATCGAATTTAAATTAAAATTATCAGAACTTCTTCTTATTAGAAATTCAGAAGGTGAAGTTGTAGAATTTGACGAATCATTAATTGAGGTTTCTGGTAATTTGGACAGTATTCCTATCCCTGAAATGGAAGGTCTCTATACAACTTTAACAACTAAAGAATGTGATTATGTCTCTTGTTTGAAGGATGAAACAGATGGACAAAAAGAATATTTTACTCGAAGTGCTTACTATATCGAAGATGAAAATGAAACAGTTTTAGGGAAAAAAGTGAATTTGAAGATAGATTCTAAATTCACTCTTCCTGTAGATACTGTTTATTGGGGAGCCGTAAATTTATCAGATTCTGAGAAAGAAAAATCTATTGTTCTTCATTATTCACAAGATTTATTTGAACAATCTCCTGTAAAAAGTACACGAATTGAATCTTCTATTGGTGTTGTTTTAGACAATAAATCTAGTTACAAGACAGAAAGAGGTTACTCTTTGAGTCAGTTTACTAATACTCCTTCAACACCGGGATTTAATCTTTGGAAAAATAGTGTATTAATGGAAGACGACCCAAGAAAATTTGTACCTGGTATAAATTTAAGTTCTGGTTCAGTTACAGTTACGTTGGATGATAAAAACAAAACTTCGAATAAATATTTGGTATTTGCTATTTTATCTCATACCAAAAAGTTTGTTTTTACTAGTTATCCAAAAACTCAAGAAGAACGCCTTCATTCCAGTGCCACCATCATGCAGGTAGAAGATAATTAATTATCATTATTAATAATAAATAATGATAATAAATAATAAATAATAAATAATAAACGATAGTAAATAATAATAATAAATAATAAACGATAGTAAATATAAAAAATGAAGAGAAAATTTAAAATTGAAAAATTGCCATACCAATTCGTCTCAATAGATACTATCGGAGACGGCTCTTGTCTTCTTCATTCTGTTCTTTATTCTTTTAATAAAAAGTATAGAGAATCTGGTTTCAGAGAAAGAACTAAAATAGTAGAAAATCTTAGGGAAAATTTTTCCGAAGTTTTAGAAGAAAAAGAAAACGATAAAACTTACTATCAAAATTTGAGCAGAGGTGAAATAGAGGATTTGAGTAAAATATTAAAAGACCTAGATTTAAATTATATGAAATCTTATTTGTGTTCTAAAAAATGGTTAAATATTTTCTATCTAGAATTAATATCTAATCAATTAGATATCGATATTATTATTATTAATGAAAAAAATAGAAAGATATACAAAACTGGTGACAATGAGTTATTAATAAAAAAAAGAAATACAGTTCTTGTTAATTATATCGAGGAGACACATTTTGAAAGTATCGGTATGGTTACACCAGAAGGTATCAAAACTTTTTTTTCTCCAGATTCTAAGGTCATTTGTGATTTAAGAGAATTATAATTAATATGTAAATTTCCCCTTACAAATAAAATAATTAAATTTATTAAGGGGAAATACCGGAAAAAGCTTAAAGAAGATTCCATTAATAAAAATGGCATCCGCACTCTCACCTACTTCTGTAGCTGCTTCTCGCAATGATGGTCCTTGTACCGCAAAAGAATTTTCGGAACACATCAAGTATTTCCAACAGACTCACAAAGCTATTGTCCGTCTGACATCAGAACTTGGTAAGCTTCCGGCTAACCAACCTCTCAAGATTCCTGGAGGTCACACTATCAAGCGCAGTGATGTTAGCAAGTACTCAGCTGCTTATGTTTCCCAGCTTGGAGAACTTCGAAAGATTTTCGCTAACCGCAAACGCAAAACTACTCGTACAAATACTCAACTTAACTCGCTTTTCTATGTTTCAGACCAGCTTGTTGCTTTCTACAAAGGAGCTAATCTTGGTCCTCTTCACCCTAGTGAACCAAAAGGTGATAAGCTCAAGGACCATATTGACATTCTTGTCAGCAATCGCATGTCAACTTCAGGTATTTTGACCTCTCTTATCTCACGATACATCGAGGCTAACGACTTGAAGACTCCAGATTCTGCAGGACGCTTTCTCCCAGACAGTCGAATGAAGACTGCCTTCGGTACTACCAAGTACACGCTTCGCAAGGAAGACCTCTCCAAGCGAAAGCTCCCTGCTGATGTACCTTCAGAGAAAGCTGAGCGTATCAAGGAAAATATGTCTGCTGGAAGCAAGTCGGCTTTTTCTCGTGTTTCGGGACGTGTCGACCGCCGCTCTGGAAAGCCAGTATATGACCAAGATACTGGTCTTCTTTACACAACCATGATGGTGTTTAACAACTTTTACCGAATCCCACCTCAGCTTCTTTCTGAAGAAGAGCGTGAAGAATTGAAAGACGAAGATAACATTATGGCTGCTCGTGAACTTCAGCAAAAACTCAGCAAGATTACAGCTTACAATCATTCTAAAAAGTAATTTATTAATATCAATATTAATAAATAAAAAAAGGTAAGGGGTAAGAAAAAGAATAAAATCTTTTTTTTGTAAAATTAAAAATGGCTAGTGATAAAATAACATATTATGTCGAAACTAATAATGTAATGATTAGTAAATATCACCTTTGTTTTCTTTATGTATTAATTTCTTGGTCTCTCATTTATCTATTTATTTTTGTCACACAACCAGATTGGGTTGTTGGAAATAAAGGATATCTTTCTGCTTTTGGAAGCGGAGGTTCCGGTACCTCAACTACTAACGGCAAATCAGGTCTTAATAATACTTTATTAAGTGACTCTGGAAGAGAAAATATCCTATGGGTGTCATTCTTGTTTGCCTTATTAATAGGTTTGTTAATTTTTGTTTTCTTCCTTTTCTAAGTTATAATAATATACAAAAATGATAAAATTTTAGATTAATAATAATCTAAAATGAAGCTCAAAATAGGAACCCATGTTTCTTTTACTAAAGATGAAACATTAACAGAATTGATAACTTCATTAGATGATAATATTGATGTTTTTCAAGTGTATCTTGGAAATAGATGTGGCGGGGAATCCAGAGTTCTTGACCCAAAAGATGTTGAAGAAGCATCCAAAATTATTGGAAAAAGAGGATTTTTTGTTCACTCTTGTCTAACAAATTATCTTTCTTGTGATAAAAAATTTAAACAATATTGTAAACGTAAAATTATAAATGAATTGAAGCATATTGCAAAATTTCCACTTTCTGGTCTAGTAATACATCCAGGAACTTGTACTTCTAATAAAGTAAAACGAGATTTGAAAGAAACTTTAGATACGGTTGTTGAGAGTGTCTATCAAATTTATAAAGATGGAACAGAAGGTCTTGGAATGTTGATGTTGGAAAACTGTGCAGGTGAAGGGTCAAAAGTCCCTAGAAATATATCAGAAATGAAATATATCATTCAAGAATTAGAAAAAAAGAAAGATAAATATGGTCATTCTATCTCTGAACATATCGGTATTTGTATCGATACATGTCATCTTTTTGCGGCTGGAGATTTTGATTTATCAAATGGAAATGAAATCGTTCGGTTCAAAAAAGAGTTTTCGAAAGAGATAGGTTTAAAATATCTCCGTGTAATTCACCTTAACGATAGCAAAGAAAAATTTGGAGCTCGAAAAGACCGCCATGAAATTTTGGGCAAAGGTTTTATCTGGAAAGACCCTAGACTTTTAGCAATTTTATTTAAGTTGTTTAAGAGGGTACCCTTTATCTGTGAGACGAAAAGTTACCCCGATTGTTATCTTTTTATCGAAAAGGCACTCAAATATTTGGATTAATATACCTAGTAATCCTTGTTCAAATATCTATGATAATCTTTATATAAAATTATATTTTATATAAAGCAAATCTATTCTTCTGTATTAACTAGTTCTTCTATTTCTTTGTTTTCTTCTATTTCTTGAAGAATGTCATCATACCAAGGTATGTTTGGAAATTCGTGACGCAAATCGTCCAATATTGGGTAACCATCTTCTCTCAAAAGATGACTTAAATTATTAAAAAACTCAAATAAAGTTTCTTGAGTTACCATAATATTTTTAATTTTATTTGTTTTTTCTTTATATTCTTATTTTTATTCATCATGATAACTACGAATGATAAAAGTTCTGGCTTCTGTTACTATCCTTTCTTCTTTCTTTACATCTCCTCTTTCTTCTTTCTTTACATCTCCTCTTTCTTCTTTCTTTACATCTCCTCTTTCTTCTTTCTTTACATCTCCGTCAATATCTTCTGGTTCCACTTCTTCTACTTTAGGTTCAACATAAAAATCTTTCATAGGTTCAAATTTTAATTCACCTTTGATAGCTTCAATAATCATTTTTTGAGGCAATAAATTTCTTTGTTGTAAAGATTGACCGCTTTTTTCTAATCCATAAGTCCCATCTTTGTTTCTGACAACAAAACCAGCATTTGGTATACCTAAAATATTCTTACCTGTTTTCCAATCTTCTTTTTTAAAGAGAATAAAACATGGATAAAAGAAAGAATAATTTTGAATATTAACTGGTATTTTTCTTGTTAAAAAATCAATCCAATTAATTTTGTTACCTTCAACTACGACATCTTTTTTCTTTTCTAATACTTGGTTTTTTTCTTTATCACTTACTGTCAAAACACTAACACATGTTTTTCCGTTTTCTGAAAAGTATCTTTCCTGATGAATAAATTTACCCTTTTTAGTGAATTTAGAGATAACTTGAATTTGATTATGATTACCTGACATAGAACCAAAATGTATATTGATGATATTTAATTTAGAATCTTTTTTGAGAGGGTTAATATGACTTTCTAAGAAAGAATATTGATGCATGGGTTTACCGTTTCCGATGACTCCGTTTCCTCTGAATTGTGAACAATGTCCGCATCCTTCAGATGTAAGTATAACCAAAACTAAGTCAGACATTTTAATAATTTTTCCTTTCTATATGTTTGATTTCTATTATAATTATAATAGAAATCAATCTTGATTATAAATATTAGTTTTTTGTTCCATGAAAGAAGAGTAGGTATCGATACCTGAATGTAGATTTTTGCCTTGAAGAAAACCTGATTTATATAAATTTTCCATCTTAATTCCGTCTACCTCTTTAAAAATATCTGAATGAATTATAATGGTATCTTTTTCTTGTTTTGTATTTTTTAAGATATAACTATTTCTTTCTAAAAAAGATTCTAACATTTCATCTTCGTTTTTTGACATAGGAGAGTAATGATTCTCTTCTAATGGTTCAACAAAAAAACTAATATTACCAATAAAAAGAGGGGTTACTTCTTTTTTTATTGTAAATATTTTATCTGTTGGAAAAGGATGAATCGAATTAAGATTTGAGTAAACCTTTTCTCCTATTTTGTGAGTGTGGAAAGTTCCAACTCCAACTAAACTAGCTAATAAACAATCTACCATATTTACATTTGGAGTAGTTGATGGATTTAAAGAAGTTATTTCTCTATCTGTTCTAGAATAGACTAAAAAATTTGGAAATAAGTTAGTTAAACTAAAAATTTCTTTCAAAGTAGTATCTTCTGAAATTAAGGAAACTTGGTTAATTTTTCTAATAATCCAATCTCTGATATATTCTTTTTTCTCTTCTTCGTTTTCAGGAATCAAAGAAAAACCATTAATAAAGGTATGTGACAGATTCAAATCTTTTAAGTGCTGGGTCATTTGATGAAATGGAAACCCTAAAATTCTTAAAAATAAGATAAGAGAAGCATTTCCTACAGAATTCCAAATGACAGTATCTGCTGTTTTATCTTTCATAGACTCTAGAAAACCAATAGTATTATACAAATTACTTCCAAAACTACTTACAAATACATTGTCATACATTTCTTTTATTTATATTTTTATTAAATAATATCTCTCTTCTCATATATATTTTTTTTATTTTTTTATGAGAAGAGATATATTATAATGATAAAAAAATAAAAAAGATGAATGATAGAGAAAAAATAAAAAAGATGAATGATAGAGAAAAAATAAAAAAGATGAATGCTAGAGAAAAAATAAAAAAGATGAATGCTAGAGAAAAAATAAAAAATTTAGCCAGTGATAAAATATCACCTTACAGAGGAAGTTATATACCGGATAAGACAGGAGCGGTATTGACAGATACCAAATATTTTCTTCTTTTCTTCTATATTCTTATTGCATTATTATTAGTTCTTGGCAGTGTTTCATATTAATATATCCTACGTTCATAACTATTTTTAGTAGAATTATAGAAACTTTTTGTATTAATATAACAATACTCCATAAATTCTAAAAATTTAGGCGGTTCAGTATTTATGAACAATTTAGTAAAATCGTGATAATATTTTTCCATCATTGGTCCATAATGAATATACCAATCTGAAAAATTATCTTTCGGTGGTAATCTAAGTGTTATAGGTTTTCTCGTTCTATTCTTAACCATACTTAATTTTATAAAATTAAGTATTATAGTGTTTTATATTTTTTATATATTATATAGATTAAATAATAATAATAATAATAATAATAATAATAATAATAATAATAATAATAATAATAATTAGTCATCTAGACCAGGTACAGTTGGATTTGTATCACCACTGTCCGGAAGCTCCAGTTCGACGTCATCATTACCAACACCATTCAAAAGGTCATCGATATCTGTATTTTCTCGAGGTGGAGAATGATTAGATGGAGGAGCAGTTCCACCACCTCCACTTCGTGCAGGAGAAGTACTTTTCTTGTTTGCTTCCAAAAGTGCTAGATTTGCTTTTACTTTTTCTTCATCAATTGAAAGAGATGCTTCAGCAATAATATCTTCTTGGAGTGAACGCTGTTCTCGTTTCAAAATATCAGTAATAACAACACTTCGAAAGTTGAACTGAGTGTTAATTCGGTCTTTTCCAACCAAAACACGAGCAATACTCATCAAAGGACGTCCTTCAAAACCTTGACCTTCCAATTCTGTAAAGTGGAGTTCTTTTGTTTTCCCGTCACCTATTGGCATGGTAAAATTACAATGTTTTTCTTCTCCAGTAGCATTATCTTTGTAATAGAAAAAGTTAGAAAACTGAGAAGGAGATTTCTCATCATCATATTCTTTGGTTTCTTTATTTATTGGAAAATAAACTGGGTTCTTCATCATTTTAATAACATCTTCAACTGTTTCTACATGAGAAATAGGAAGTTTATCTTTCATTTCAAAAAGAACTTCTGATATTTTTTCCAGAATCATTTCAAAGTAACCTTTGGTTCCTTCTGTCTTGACAACTAACCAAGCACCTTTTTCTTTCTTACCGATGACAATCAGTTCTTCATCTTCAGAAACAGTAAATTTAACTTCACCGTTGGGAGAATCATAAACACTGAGTTCACCATCATTAGATTTTGCTTTAGTAGTTCCAATATCACTTTCAAGAGAAACATCAGATTTCTTGATACAACCAGTTTTCTGAGTTCGTCGAGTAGTGGTAACAATTTTACGAGTTTCATCATCTTCCCAATCGAAGATAGTTAAACCTTTAAGTTTCCATTCTTCTTTGGTAACACCGCGAGGAAATTTAAGTTTTGGAAATTGAATCATAGGAGATTGAACTTTACCGTTAAGTTCCATCAACATATTTACAAAAGTTAAAGACATTTTCTGACCTGTCTGACCATCTTTAATTTCTTTGTGAACGACTGGGTTCGGAAGACGAGGTTTGAAAGTAGCGTTTTCAGCAACTTCTTGAACAGAATATACAGGCATGTTGTCTGGTTTTATAGGTTTGTTTTGTAATGATTTTTTAGAATTAAAAAATCATTTTTATTTTTTGGGTTCCCCTTTGAGATTATCAGAATGAAAATCTTATTTTTTGATATTCTTTTTGAAATTATGGATATTGTCTTTTCTTTTCTTCCTTGCTTTTTTGATTTTGGAAGTTGGTGATAGATATTTGGATTTTGGGTTTTTGAGTTTGAGGGGGGAAGGTAATCTCTCTCTTTCTTCTGATAATTTCTTTTTTAAATACAAAAATGAAGCGAATAAACATACACCACTGTCAGGTATTTTAGTCGGTTTGGCTCCTTTTTTCATTACTACTTCAAAGTGATTACTACCCGTATTAATAATTCTAGGGTAATTATTGTTTTCTTCGTTTGGAATGATTATATCAACCTTAGCTTTGTACTTAACCAGACCTACAAAATACTGACTTATAAAAAATGCAAATCTTGTAGAACATTTCTGTAAATTTTCGGGTGTCAAACTTTCTTTAAAAAATTGTTTATATGCTTCTCCAGAATAGTACGTGAAATCCGGAGAAAATATTATTGGGTTTATTGAAACTGTGAAAAAACTATCTATAATTTCTTCTGTAGGTTTCAAATAATTATAACAATTTATATTTTCACCTTCTTCGTCCAAGTTTATATTAGCTTGTAGGGAATCCCTGATTATTTTTGTTAGTTGGTCTTGCCATTTATCTTCTATATCAAAATATCTTAAAAATAAATCAAATATCTTATCTTTATCTGTGGAACCAAAAATTAATATTTGGTCTGATGTTATTCCATCTAATACACTCTCATTTGTTCTCTGTTCTTCAGGTGCCGTTCCTCCTTCTCCTGTCACTCCCCCTCCTCCTGTTGAATTTTCTTGTTCATATAATTCTATAAATCTTATACCAAAAATTCCAAAATCTTCTCCCTCTGGAGGTGTTTTCATTCTTTCATATATTATTTCTGCTCTTTGTTTGTTTTCTGGAGTTCCCAACCATGGTTTTAACTTATTGAAGTTATAAGTTGTTGATTTCCTTTGTTTTTTTTCTATTGTTCTTAATATAGCTTTTATAACACTCTGTATTTGTTCGCTCTTACAATCCTGTACTATTACATCTGATAATATATTTAGAAGAGATGACGTATCTAACCCCAACTTATCTAATTTCTTTTTTTCTTTTGCTACTCTTCCTCCTCTTCCTCCTTTTTCTGTTTCGGTTAAATTTTCTTCAATAGTATCGCATAAATTTTCTCCCAGTTCTTGTTTTTTTGCTGCTGCTGCTGTTTGTACTGCTTCTAATTTTTTTCTCGCTTCTTCTGCTGCTTCTCTTGCTGCTTCTCTTGCTGCTTCTCTTGCTGCTTCTCTTGCTGCTTCTCTTGCTGCTTCTTTTGCTGCTGCTTCTTTTGCTGCTGCTTCTTTTGCTGCTGCTTCATCCTCTGCTTTTTTTGCTGCTCTTGCTTCTTCTGCTTCTTTACTCCTAAAACTGAACATCACATTACCCGCTTTTGCTCTTGCTTTTGCTTCTTTCACTTCTTCATCTGCTTTTTCTCTAGCTGCTTTTGCTTTTTGTAAGTCTCCTTCTGCTGCTGCTGTTTTCTCTGCTGCTGCTTCTTTTGCTTCTTTTGCTGCTGCTTCTGCTTCTTTTGCTGCTGCTTCTTTTGCTGCTGCTTCTTTTGCTGCTGCTTCTGCTGCTGCTATTTTTTGACCGGTAGTTTCATCTAATTTTTTCGTAATACCTTCTAAAAGTTCTTTTGTCTGGTCTGAAAGTTCTATTTTTTTTGGTTCTTCTGTAGAATCTGCTCCTTCAGCCCCTCCTGTCTCTTCTCCCTCTCCCGCTGCTGCTTTATCCGCTGCTGCTTTATCCGCTGCTGCTTTATCCGCTGCTGCTTTATCCGCTGCTTTTTTCACTGCTGCTTTATCCGCTGCTGCTTTAACTGCTGCTTCCGTCTCTCCCTCTCCCGCTGCTGCTTTATCCGCTGCTGCTTGTAATCTTTTTACTTCTCTTCTACCCAATAATCCTCTAAGATATTTTTGTAATACGGTAACTGCTTCTTTCCTCTCGGTTTCTCCTGATATCAACTCTTCGCATTCATCAGGAGAACCTATACCAGTGTATCTAAAAAGTAAATAGATTAATTTGTTATCTTCTATACCTTGTTTTGATATACCCACATTTTGAAATATTCTAATTATTAATTGTATGATACCTTCTTTTTCTTTTTCTCCTTCTTCTCCTTCTTCTCCTTCTTTTTTTTTTGTGCCTAATATAATATCTTTATATTTTTCCAGTCTGGTAGTAAAACTTTCTTTTAATTTAGTTCTCTTTTCTTCCCTTCTTTTTGGGTCAGAATCGGTTACACCATAATCTAAAAATCTTGATTTGAGTTCCGGTATTTTTCCAACATTTATTTCTAAAATTTCCATTACTTTTTCTAAAAATAGTTCTTCCACAGAAACATCGTTTGGTACAAATTTTCCATAAACTTGTACACTTCTTCTAATACTTTTTACTTTTTCTTGGATATCTCTTCCAATTTGTTCTAACAATCTGAGATTTTGATATACGGAAGTAGAGAATTTAACTATTTCTTCTCGATATCTTTTTTCTTCTATTTCTAATTCTTTCAAATCTCTAATACTAAATGTTAATCCTTGAGAACCTAATAATACTTCTTCTAACTCTTTGAGTCCTGATATATACCTTTGTTTCCATTCTCCCTCTCCTTCCTCTCCAAAATTTATTTCTTGATATTTAACTTTATCACCTGTAGTAAATTTTGGTTTTTCACTTTTTTTAAGAAATACATTTATATTGTTTAATAATTTATTAATAACATTTGGTTTTTTAATCTTTCCCTTTTCAATTCCAGTATAATAAACCTTAACCGTTGACACCAAACCATAGACATAATCTATAAACTTCCTGACATCTTTAATTTTCTTTTCTGTTTCTTCAATTAATTTTACTGGATATGTACTATCATCAAAAAATCTATAAAATGCTTTTCCAAAACCACTTATCCCTCTAGTAATACTACCTTCTAATTTTAATCTATCTTCCGGGGCTCCTTCGTTGAGTAATTTTGTCAATTCTTTCAGTTCCAAATAAAGACGACAGAAGTAATATTGTTTATTTTTTACAATCAAATCAATAATTTTCTCGACACCTTGTCTGTACCAAACTAAAATTTTATTTTCTCTATCGTTACATATTTCTCTGATAATATCTTCGTCGTTGGAATTTCTAATGTAAATATCAAATTCTTCTGGATGGTCTTTAGCATAATCTGTTCTGAGATATCTCAAAAATAGTGTTGCTATTCTTTCATCTATCAGACTTGTTACTTCAGAAGATTTCAAATCTTTTATACCCTTGGGAGTAGATGCTATAGAGATTCCAAGTTCTTCTTTTAATTTTCTCCTAAGTTCGTTTATTTTTATCTTGATAACATTCAGTTGATATTTATAAATTTCTACGTCTTCGGAGGAAATTGAAGATAACCATTCGGAAATTCCTTCTGAAATTTTTGATAGTTTTTTAATTTTATCACCTATTTCTTTCCTTTCTTCTCTAAAAGCTACTTTATTTCTTTCTATATCTTCTTTTGATAATTTACTGTATTTTTCAATTTCTCTGTCTAAATATGAGAATTCTCTCTCTAATTCCTCTCTCTGGATTCTGGGTAAATCTATAGGTTTGCCTTCTTCTTCACCTCTAGCCCTTTTTATATTTAATTCTAATTCCCTGTCATAAGTATAGCTTTTTATATAATTTACCCAACCAAAACCAATTATTCTTTTCAAACATTCTACTAAATCCTTTTCTGTATAGTCTCTTTCTTCTTCCTCTTCTTCATCATCCTCTCTGGGCAAATCTTTTTCTTTTAATTTTATTTTTTTATACACAGGGAGTGGTTCTACTGGTATATTTCCAGGTAATGTTGTATTTGAAGGAGGTTGTTGAGGAGGAGGTGGAATGACCCCTTCCTTAAAGACTATTTTACTTTTTCTTTCACGGAGTTCATCTAATTCAAATTTTTGTAGACTAATCTCTCTTTCTATTTCTTCAATAGCTGGTTCTATTTCTTTTATTTCAATATCAAGCATATCTACATTGGTAAGTGTTTTTCTCTGGTCCATTAATTCTTTCAAGACACCTTCTAACTGTCTTAAAAATATATCTCTTGCAGATATTTCATTATTAATACTTGACTCCATTCTTTTATATTTTCTATTATATTTATTTTTGACTCCAGATATAATAAATTAAGCTCTTCCATCTTCTTCTGCTTGTCTTATCCTAAGTAATCTGATAGATTTTAAACTCTCTGTTTTTATTCTCCCTGATTTTAGTATTTTATTAATCCTAGTCAATAAATTATCTATATCTTTTTTCTTTCTTAAAGAAACTCTTAAAGTTTCTGCTTTTCTTTTTTGGTTCAAAGAATTAATCCCTAGTTGTTGTTGTGTCATGAATTCTTCTTTACCACTAAATTCAGAAAATAAATCAATAAAATTTTTACTCATCTTTTCTTCAATTTTGTTACCTCTTTCTGGAATGAAAAAATCATAATCTAAGTAAACTTGTTTTTTCTTCTTTTTATTATCTCTGGGATGACTAATTTTGTACATGTCTTTATAAATCTGTAATTGATTTTCTTCTATTTTATTTTGTTTCTCTATATCTAATTTTCTAAAGAAAGAACGAAGTTTATCTTCATTAAACCCAAAATCAACACTGTTATCACCGAAATCAGAAAAGTCTTCTCCAATCAAATCAGTTAAATCTAAATCTAGTTTATTTACTGTATAAACTCCTGCAGTTAAATCTTTGGAAAAAAATACTTTTTCGTTATAAACTTTAATTCTAAAGATTTCTCCTTTGTTAAATTTAAAATTCTTTGGATCGTCATCTGCTAAACTGTTTTTCAATTCTCCGTCACCAACTGCTATATAGATTCCGTCAAAATAACTATTTGTATTTTTTCTTCTTTCTTGTTTTTCTTCCATCAACTCTTTGTACCAATTTCTAAATTCATTCAAAAGAGAATCAGAACTTAATCTTCCTTCATATAAATATTGTGGTATAGATTGATAATAGAATACCAAAAAAGGATATTTATTTTTTTCTAATGATTTTAATCTATCTATTCTTTTTTTCAATCTTTCTTTTTCTTCTTCTCCTTCTTCTTTTTCTTCTTCTTCTTTTTCTTCTTCTTCTCCCCCTTTTTGCTTTGCTGCTTCTGATATTTTTTTATTTAATGCCTCTATTCTTTCTTTGACTGTTTTGGTTTCCTCTTCTTCCTCCTCTTCCTCCTGTTCTTTCTGTTCTTTCTGTACTTCTTTCTGTTCTTTCTGTACTTCCTCTTCTTCCTCTTGATTACCAGTTACAATCTCTAACCATTTGAAAGGATTGCCATCTTCAATCTTAGTTAAAACTTTAAATAAATCTTCTTCGTAATCTAAATTTACACTAGCAAACTTAAATTCTGTTTCCGAATCTAATAATTGTTTCTGACGGTAATTATCTTTTTCTTTCCCTCTTTCTAATTCTGTTTCTCTACTTGCTTTGAAAAATTCTGTTAATATCTTCTTAGAGGTATGATTATAGTAAAATAGAATTAGGGTAGGATTTAATATTTTTTTGAGACAACATTGGATTGATTTAGTATTTTCTTCTAAATGGAAATCACAAGATTCCAGTCTCAATAAATTTTTATCTGATGGTAAGAATATAAAATTAGTATCTCTGCTCATTTTATATTTATATCTAATTTTTCTATTAGATATAAACTATTGCTGGGTCATCTAATTACTATAAAACTACTGCTGGGTCATCTAATATTTCTCTGTATAAATCTTTTAAATTAGTATTATCCCCTTTTGAGACAAAATCTGATTCCAACACAGTTTCTCTATTTTTTCTCTCTTTACTATTATCTCTTTCTATCATTTTGAATATTTTATCAAAATTAAATATCTTTCCATTGAATTCCTTAGTCTTATTCAAAGTTAAACTTCCGACGGTTTCATTGTCAGCTCCTCTGTTTATTTCTTCCAACTGATTAGATAATAAATAAGTATCTTCTTTTCCTCTAGAAACCCTGTAAAGTTCCCCTTTTTTCAAAACAAAAACTTTACCATCTACATCTATCAAATAACTATCTTCCAAGACTAAATAAACAGCATCATCACTGACAAACCGATTTCCTATTTTCTTAAATTTGGTATCTTTTTCAGATTCGTAATTTGTTATTCTTTGTTTCCAACCACTAAAAGAAGTTTCAATAGAACTATATAAAATTAATCCATTGTAGAAAAATTGTGGATATGTTTTGTAATAGAACAGAATAAATAAATTATCGTCTTCTTTAGTTATCTTGGTCCATCTAAATGGATTTGATAAAGGGATATTAGAAAAAGCTTCAAATACTTTCTTTTCCAAATCTAGGTTGACAAATCCATAATTTATATCTTGGATTTCTGTTTCTGCTTCACGGGGTCCATTATTTTTAATAGTAGAAACAGCAGATTCCCAATCTTTTAGAGTAGTCAAATTAGTCGAATTATAATAAAATAATATTAGATAGGCTTCTTTTTCTTCTTTCAAAGTCAGAGGTATATTATTATTATTATTATCATTATTATTATTATTATTATTATTATTAACTCTTGTATCTCCTAGTTTATTAAAATCACAATCTTTAAATCTTCTCAAAGGATAATTTTTATCATCTAACAAATAATAACTATTAATCA
>Ga0208645_1000598_pt1 | contig 36909 bp, 44 predicted proteins | sample VirMetDEL_Sep_01_FD_184519 | JGI IMG/M metagenome (GOLD analysis project Ga0208645, IMG submission 184519) | Aqueous microbial communities from the Delaware River and Bay under freshwater to marine salinity gradient to study organic matter... | ecosystem: Environmental > Aquatic > Marine >... | reverse complement strand
TCTACAGACGGAGATCATCTCGACGATTGACACGATGCTCGTGACCGGGCGTGGCATCCTCAAGGTGACCTACAACCTCGATGATCAGAAGCTGAGCTTCGAGAACGTGGACCCGATGCATCTCGTCGTTCCAAGCTACTGCAAGGACATCGAGACCGCTGACCGCATCACACACATTCAGCACTACTCGCCGGACAGTTATCGCCGTAAGTCAGTGTTCGCTCAGGATGAAGATTTCATTGAGCGCGTGACTGGAGGCAACGCCAAAGAGCGAGGCGATCACAATCGCCATCAGATAGCCAAGCAGCGTGAGGGTGTCATTGATACGGACAAGGACACCATTGTCATCTGGGAAACATACGTCCAGAACGACGACAAGACATGGACGATATACACCTATTGTCCACATGACTTGAACTTTGAAGTCCGGCCACCGATGGAAGTGCCCTACAGCCACGGCAAGCCGCCGTTTGTGAGCTGTCAGTATGAGCACAAGGATGCCGGATGGTATAGCCCTCGGGGAGTGACTGAGCTCGTTGCTGTATTTGAATCAGCGTTGAGCAAGCTTCTCAACGAGAAGAATGACACGATGTCGCTCTACAACAGGCCTTTGTTTCGCTCGACTCGTGCGCTGCCTAACACAGCCAACTTGCGTTTTCAGCCCGGGCAAATTTTACCGGAGGACATACAACCAATCCCGATGCCTCAGCCGCCGATCTCGTTTGATCAGCACATGATTCTCTATCGGGAACTCGCCCAACAACGGGTAAGCACTCCGGACTTCGGGATCTCTCAGACTCTCGATCAGAACCAGCGTAGGACTGCTACAGAAATTAGCGCAATCGGGAATCTGTTCAGTCAATCAGCTGATCTACGTATGCGGACGTTCCGCTTGTTTTTGGGAGATCTCTACAGGCAGTGCTGGTCGCTACTGACGCAGTTCGACCGCTCGAGCCTCAATTTTTATTACCTCGACACGTTGCAGAAGATTCCTCAAGAGGCGCTGCATGAGGACTACGACATCGTGCCTAGCGGATCGGCTGATGGTGTGAACAAACAGTTTCACTTCCAAAAGGCGGTGGCTCGCTTCCAGATGTTTGTGAACGATCCAAACATCGATCAAGTCGAGCTAAGGCGATCAGTCCTCGAGGCTGATGACTCTGGGCTCGTTAAGCGTTTGCTCACTGATCCCGGGATTGAAGCAGCAGACCAAGCAGAGGATCAAGCTGTCGAGCTGAGTGTCATGAAGATCGGCTTCCCAGCTGTGGTGAAGCCCGGTGATGACCATGCCACCCACGTTCGGACCATGCTTGATTACTTAGCACTCAAGCGTGCCCAGAATGCCCCGACAGATCCTATCGAGCTCCAGCGTATCCAAGAACACATTGGAGCGCACATGGAGCAGTTCCAGCAACAAGACGGCAAGGCTGCTCGCGAGCTGGCGATAGAGATTCAAGAAATTTCCGATGCGATTACTCAAACTGATCAAGGCGGCATACCGCCTCAGCAAGCTGGACCCGGGGCTCCAATCCCCGGAGTGGACCAAGGAGGAAGCCCAAGCCCTCAGCAGCTTCCTCAGCAGCCCACTGGGGCAGAAAATTAAAATGACAATTTTTCGGTGGATAGTTCAGCAAAGCTTTGCGTCTATTGACCGAGGAGCCGACAAGGCTCAATACAATGTTGGATACGCCATGGGCTTCAGGGACGGCATTGCCGCTCTGGATACGCTGGTCTCGAACGGACTGCTCGTGGACTCCGATGATAGCGAAGACATATGACAGAAGCCATGGACCGAGACGCAATGCTGCGTCTCATCTCGGGCGAAACCCCGGCAGAAACGCCCACTGCCACTCCAGAGCAAGAGTCACCCTCAGCGGAAGAGCCAATCGCTGTAAATGAAGAGGCTCAAGTGGAGGAAGCCAAACCGGCTGAATCAACTGACTCTGAACAGTCAGAAACGTCTGACGAGAAGACTGAATCGAGATACGAGAAACTCCGTAAAGCTGAAGAACGCCAGAAGAAAACATGGCAAAAACTTCAAGAAGAACGTGAGTCTCTCAGAGTGGCTAAGGAGGAGCTCGAATCCTCGCGCATCCAGCTCGAATCAGACCGGAACAAACTAGCCGACGAGATCGCCAATAAAGGGGACGAGGCATCACCGGATGTCTACGAAGCGGTGGCAGAAAGATTTCGCGACTCGGGAGAACCGGAACTAGCAGAGGAAGCCATGCGAATGGCTAAGGAAGCTAGGTCTAAACGCGAGAACGCCCAGAAGACTGTTGAGGTCAATCGATTCAAAAAAGAATGGTCGGACTCCGTGAGTGAGTTGGTCAAGGACAAGCCTGACTTGAACAATCCGGAGAGTGAGCTCTACAAGGCCACCGAGTTTTTGCTCAAGAACAAGCCAGCCCTATCCACTTACTCGTCTGGGTTTCGGGATGCAGTTGAGGTTGCCGAATACTACGTCAACTCAAAGCGGCTCGAGACAGTTTCAAACGAGAACAAGAAGCTCCGCGAGGAGCTCGATAACTACAAACGAAAACTAAATTTAGGCACGAGCGATGTTCCTCGTCGATCAGCCCCGAAAGGGTTTGGCGACATGAGCCGCGAGGAGCAGCGTGAAGCGATTCTTCGCATGACTCGCTCAGCCACAAGGTAAGGAAATACTATGGCAGATTCTACTATTAGCACCACAAATGGCGGCGGAGGCGGAGCCTCCGGTGGCGACATTTCACACGCAATGCAGACATACTTCAGTCGCGAGCTTTTGGCCACGATTGAAAAGACTGTCGTTTTGGACCAGTTCGCAATGAAGGCTCCTTTGCCCGAGCGCGCTGGAGGTCGGACGATGCGCTTTTTCAGATACGAAGCCGGAGACGCTGGTCACGTTGATTCTCTTACCGAGGGAACCACGCCAACCACCAAGGCTCTACAGCTCGAATACGTTGAGGCTCCTCTCAATCAATACGGTCAGATTCTCTCTATCTCTGATCTGGCTGACGCAACTGCATTGTTCAACAACATCGAGCAAGCCACTCTTCGCATTGGTCGTGACAGTGCTCTGAAGCTCGACAGCGTTATCCGCGCTGAGCTGTTCAGCAATGACGGCGGCATTCCAACCGAAAACAACATCTACTCCGGCTCACCCACTTCTTACGGGGCTTCCATCACCGCTGCTGATGCCAGCGACTGGCTGGATGCCGCCACGGCATTGAAGATTCAAGCTGCCACTCCTATTGATGGTGGGTTCGTTGCTATCGTTGGTCCCCAACAGGCTCGTGACTTGCTGTCTGACTCCGAGTGGCAAGAAGCGCACCACTACGCTGAGCCACAAGCTCGTCTGCGCGGTGAGATCGGTCGTATGCACGGTGTCCGTTTCGTGGAAACCACTGAGCCTTGGATTGCTGATGCTGCTGGTTCTCAGTTCACCTACGACTCGACTGCAACTGACAAGGCTTACGGCTCTGTTGTTGTTGGTGCTCAGGCTTACGGTGTTCCCTCTCTCGGAAGCCAGAGCCCATACAGCCCATCGGTCTACATTGTGACCGGAGCTGACAAGAATGATCCTTTGAACCAGCGCATCCTTGTTGGTTTCAAATCATTCTTCGCAGCCAAGAACATCCAGCCTAAGCACATCGCTCGCGTCTACTCCAAGACCGGCTACGGAGCATAATCATCATGCCATTCGAGATAACGATACCCACTGAGGCGGTAGCCATCATGGACGGTGAGGAACAAGTGATGCCACAAGCTGGCGACACTGTGACCGTCACCATTGAGGGCACTGTTGAGGAAGCTGGCGAGGGAGGCGTCACACTGTACGCCAAAACGGCAAACGGTGTTGATCTCGGAGCTGGTGAGGAAGCACCCGAGGGTCCAAGCGACCGCGAGGGAATGCTGGCGATGCTCAAAGGAGCGCAGCTGTAAATATCACACAATGGGGGAGGGCAACCTCCCCCACCTTAAATGCCAACCTACACGTTTGAAAACATAGCCGGGGAACGCATCGAGGCGAACAAGCCCATGGGCACTCAAGAGTTCGTCAATGAGGGCGTCACATGGAAACGCATCACAGAGCCCGAGGGCTTTCGGATGCACACCGGAGCAAGTCTCCCAGATCAGAGGGAGCAGATGCGGCGAGGTTACTACCGCGCAGAGCACAAGGGTTGGAACAGTCGATTTTCAAAAACCAAAGTCAAAAAGGTCTGGGATCTATGAGAGATTTTATTCAAGGAAAAGGTCGGGTCGTTACCACCGCTGGCACATACACGGGCAAGTGGAATTACATTTATGCCATCAGCGATGTCGTTATCAGTAGCTATGATGGCGCATTGGAAGACTTCCCGGGTGGTGGACTTACTATCCCGGCTGGGTTCTGTCCGAGGATCGATGCCAAGTCAGTGACCATCGATAGTGGCAACGCATTCTTGTACCACGAATGATCGCCAGACTAATGACCTTGTTTGCGATGATGACAACGCCCAGTCGCATTGCTGTCTCGCCTACCGTTTTCATTGTTTCGAGCACTGGTCACACAATCAGTGACGGAGCAAACCTTATTATCCAGAAAGACTGATCATGGCTAACATCCGAGTAAAAGATCTACCCAATACGAACACAGCAGCTGATACAGATGAGTTCATCATCGACAGCTCGACAGCTGGTACTCGCCGCCTCTCCTACTCGGAGTTAAAGAGCGAGATCTCCACGGACTTTGCAGCGGACGTTGCCACATACGGCATCGCAACGCTAGATTCCGACAACAAACTGAGCGCCTCCCAGATCCCAGACTCACTGGCTCAGGGCATGAACTTTGTTGGTGTGGCCAACAGTGCTGGGGATCTTACCTCCACGACTCAAGGTGACTTTTACGTGATCCAAACTGCGTTTGGCGTTTACTCAGTCGGCGACCAAGCTGTCTATGATGGTAGCGCCTATGTCCGGGTGGTCGATGGGACTAAAGAAATCACCGAGGGTGGAACTGGAGCAACTACACTCGATGACGCTAAAGGCAACCTCGAAGTCCCAGACGTTGGCACTGCACCCAACGAGGTTCCGCTGAACGGCATGCTGGGCGATATGGCCTATCAATCAAGTGAGGGCATATCAGTTGGTACTGTCGAGGCTGACAATGTCTCGGTTGGTAATGTCGGGTCTGGATACTCAGCAGTTGCTGACAAGCTGATTGTCGGGGACGAGGATGGCTCCTCTGGAATGACGATTGCCAGCGGCAGTAGCAGCACGGGTAGCTTGTTTTTTGCTGACGGCACAACCAGCTCGTCTCAACGTGCTGCTGGGAAAATCGTCTACAACCACAGCGCAGACCAGCTCCAGATTGGAACCGTAAACACGACTGCTATCACCATCGATTCGGACCAGAGGGTCGGCATCGGGACATCCTCGCCATCAGACATGTTTGCTTGGAGCAACCAATTGGTTGTCGGTGATGGGGCAGACCATCGAGGTCTAACCGTTTTAAGTGCCACCAACAAAACCGGCAACATTTTCTTCGCGGACGGAACCGGAGCAAGCAGCTTCGCTGGCCAAATTCAGTATGACCATACGGCGAACGCTATGGTATTCGCCACAAATGGAGTCACCCACTGGACCATTAACTCCACGGGCAACCTAGTTGCTGGCTCAGGAGTAGGCATTGATTTCGGGTCTACGACCACGGGTTCAGGAGCTGTAGCCACAAACGGTGGGTTATTGGACGACTATGAATTTGGCGACTTCACCGTAACTGCTGGCGGGACTTGGACGGTTACTCCTACTTCGATGGGGGGTAAATATGTGAAAGTCGGGAACCTCGTAACTTGCTGGGTCACGTTTGGTGGAAGCCCATCCAAAACCAGCGCAACAAGCGGCTGGCTTGAGGGCTTGCCTTTTGCAACCAATGGATACCCCGGACAGGGCTCCGTGAGTGACACCTCAGTCGTCGACCGAGGCAACTGCTATGCCGCAAACGTGAACAGACTGTGGCTGACTGCTACCAGTTTTGGCGTGAATAGCTTCGCAACTGTTACCTACCGACACGACTAAGCAATTTACCCCAGTCGGAGACTGGGATGGACCACAACCAATAATACTATGATTGAGAAGAAAACATACTGCGACAAAATCGAATTTGTCCCTCCATACGCCGTTCAATGCCGTAAGCGCATTAGTGTTGTCGAAGACGGCAACGAACTCGCCGCCTCGTTTGAACGTTGCGTGATGCAGCCGGACTCTGACTGGAGTCAGGCCGAGCCTAACGTCCAAGCCATCTGCAATGCAGTTTTCACTGATGCAGTCAAAGCTGACTGGGCTGCGAAGAAAGCCGCTGATGCTGCTGAGGTGGCAACTGAGCCAGAATCAGACGCTACCGAAACTCCAACTGAATAACGGAGAGGTCACCAATGGCATATTCAGACAACTTCCCAGCCACTAGGCCAGTCTTCCAAGCTGACTTTGCCAACGGTGGCCGCATTGACCCACGGGCTACATTCAGTCGTGCCGACACTCCACCAACCTATGCTGCGCCATCGGCGGTGCATTACTGGAGTAATGAGAAACACCTAAGCAGTGAAAACCTACTTCTCCAGTCGAGCGACTTAAACACCAGTTGGACCAATCAGGGTTTAACGTCAATAACTGGCGGTCAGACTGACCCATCTGGAGGAACTGACGGGTTTACGCTGCTGGAAAATACAGCAACAAGCTATCACAGAGTTGACCAGTCAATGTCAGCTTCAGGCGAACTGGCTTTCGTGGTGTATGCCAAGCGAAAATCAGGAACCCGATACTTAAATTTAGCATTATACACCCCAGCCAATTCACAGTCAGCTGGATTAGCCACTTTCGATTTGTCAGGTGGGGCTACCCACACGTCCAACGGGTCGTCCAGCACTCTGACTAATTTGTCAGCCACCCAGACTGAGTCTGGCAATGGCTACTACAAGTGCGTTTTCAAGGCAACGGGTTCTGGGCCTACATACGTCAGTATAGGGTTCAGCGATGTAGCTGCTCCAGTGGCGAACGATTTTGGTTTGGTTTCTTACACTGGAGACGGCTCCAGCTCAATCGACGTTGCATTCGCCAGCCTAAGCACTACGGGTGCGACTGACTACAACGCCACCACAACCTCCATCCACAGGCAGTATGCCCCGTCACTTAAATCAGTGGCCACTGCTGGGCAACCTCGCTTTGAATACGACCCATCAACAGATGGGCAATCTATGGGCATTCTCATTGAGGGGTCTGCCACGAACCTCCTCAACCGGAGTGAGGAGTTTGACAATGCGTATTGGTCCAAAGGCCGCACGACTGTCCAGCCAAATGCTGCGGTCTCTCCAGCCGGCGACCTGACAGCGGACCTCATAACGGCGAACGCCACTGGTGCAAGCGAAACCCACTACGCTGCCAAAGTGTTTTCGTTCACAAGCGGCACGACATACACGCTGAGTGTTTACGCAAAAGCTGCCGGACTGACTCAGCTCACACTTCAAGCTGGTAACACAGCAACGTGGGATGCATCAGTTCAGTTTACGCTGACGGGAGATGGCTCCACATCAGTGAGCAGTGGGTCAGCTGCAATTGAACGGTGCGGAAACGGGTGGTATCGCTGCTCAATTACTGGAGATGCCGCTGCCTCGGCCAGCACTAATGTGTTGTTTAAATTAGTCAGTGGAGGCTCTGACTCATTCGACGGTGACGACTACTCAGGAGCCCTACTATGGGGAGCGCAGCTGGAAACGGGAGCGGCGAGCAGTTACATCAAAGTCGAGGGCAGCACCGCAACTCGCGCAAGTGAGTCGTTATCTGTTGCCACCGCTGACATTGGTTACACGGGTGGACCTGTGTCGATTGTCGCAGAGGGTGAGGGTGGCCGAGGTGATTACCCGAGGCTATTTAGTATGGGGGACTCATCGAGCTATCTGACATTTTTCCGCCTTAGCTCTGCCGCTTCGGCCTCTACTGCCTATAAATTCTGGGTTAATGACTCAGGAGTTCGGCAAGCCGATTTGAACGAGGAGGCATCTGTTACTAGGGTCGCCGTTAGCGTTGATACCGACAGCGTTAAATCGTGCGGCAACGGAGGCGCAGTTCAAAGCGACACCGCAGCCGTCATGCCTGTTTTAAGCACCACGCTTCAAATTGGCGACCAGCCGACGGGCGGAAAGCAATGGAACGGCCACATCAAGCGACTAGCGATTTACTCTGAGCCGCTAAGTTCAACCAACCTCCAAGCCCTCACCTCCTAACAACTGACACTCAATCATTCGATATGCACTACACCGATTTAATGCTGAAATTCGACGATGAGGCACAGGCTAAGGCCTACCTCTACGAGGAGGTTCCAACCGCTTGGGACAATACCGATCCGGAGAACCCAGTTGTGACGGAGACTGAATCACGTCCTCTGTTCCGTAACATCGACACCCTCGGTGTGATCTACACCGGCGGAAGCTGGGACGAGGAGGGGAACCAGATTGAAGCACCAGTGGCGCAGCCGGGCTGGCACGTAAATCTGCGATGCCTCGAGGGCGAGAACGCTGTGCCGCTGTATGGGTTTCTCGTCGCGCCAACACCAGCAACACCCCGGAGAGTCTGGGCTTAGTAGGTGAGTCAGTGGACACGTGGGCAGAGCACGCAAAGGTGGGGATGGTGTCGATGCTGGGCGTGACGGTGACGATGTCCCAGCTGGATTCAGTCCTCAGAGTCTGCATAGCACTGGCGACATTGACATACACCATATTCAAGTGCCTAAGCGCATACCGGGACTACAAGAATAAGAAGTCGAATAAAAATGAAACACTTGATTGAAATAGGATTCCTAGCAGCTGCGATTGTCGTGTTCTCTGGCTGTCAACAGCTCGAGAAACTCTCAGACATCGTTCATGAGCCAGTAGTCACGAGCCGCACCAATACGGTCAACACTCCAGTTGGCCCGATTGAAATGGTGACAACTCAGACGAACTGGGTTGTTCGCCGCAAAGCTGAAGCTGTTGCTGAGTTGCCTCAAGAGCTGGGCTTCCCTCTAGGATCACTAATCACGTTTGTTCTGACTTCAGCCCTAGCGGTCACAGCCGCAATACGTGGCAGACATTACAAGCTGGCAACCATCAGTGCTCTCGATGCCGGGAACCAGTTCAAGGAAGAGCTCAAGAAAAACAACATCGATGTCAGCCCGATCATCAAAGGCATCGTTAAGGATCAGAAAGTCAAAGGCACGTTTGGCATGATCCGCAAACTACTAGATCTGATCTAATGGGACTCACCACCGGACACGTATTCAGTGACGGAGATACCGTCACAGCGGCAAAGCTCAACTCGATGGTCAACGATGCGACCATCAGTTCGGATACCATCACTTCTGCGATGATCCAAGATGATGCGATTGACTCGCGTCACATTGCAGATGGAGCCATCACGAGTAACCACATCACTTCGGGGGCTGTGAGCCTTGGATCGGTTGAGTCCGGCCAGACTACCGAGGGTTACTTGGTTCAGACTGATTCCACTGGAGACCTCACCACGCTGAACGTGGGCGCTAGTGGCACGGTGCTCGTGAGCGGAGGTGCAGAGACGGCTCCCTCATTCACAACGCTCGGTGCATCTGGAGTAAGCTCTGCAATGATCAGTGATCATGACAAGCTCGAGGCTCCTTACCCAGTGGACCTACTTTTTGCTAAGTCAGTGGTGTATGGGGTTAACAAGCGCCTTGAAATACAAGATCTGTACAAAACCGTAAACGGCCTCACAGCTTTGTCAGCTTCAGACATCGCAGACGCTGACGAGTTTCTTGTGCTGGATGCTGGCACGCCTAAAAAAATCACTAAATCCAGTCTGGATACGGCATTTGGAGGAGGTCAAATCCCATCTTCTGGATCAAACTACTACTCTGCCACATCCACCAGCGATCTCACGACAATCATATCCAGCGAGAGTGGGGTGGTGACCTTTACTCACGGTCTATCCGGTGTGCCAAGACTGGTTCGAGTTGTTGCTGTTTGCATATCATCAGACATTAATACTGGGTATGTGACTGGCGACGAAGTTGAGGGACACAACCTTTACTACTTTTCAACAAGTTTTAATTTCCCGGCTTTCACGACAACTAGCGACTCTTCAAGCATTGACATTCGGTTTGAAGACTCAATCACGGTGTCTGGAGGCACAAACATTTCCAAGTTGGCAATCCAGCATAAATCACTCAGGAACATTATCGATATGCCTGATGCTTCTGGAGGTAAATTTAAACTTAAAGTTTACGCTTGGGCATGACACTTTCCTCAATAGCAGACTTCGTGTGTAAAAAGGTTGGCAAGACCGATAGCACTTCCGTGGCAATCTGTAAGGACTTCATCCGTCAGCGCCACGAGATGATCTACGACACGGGTCTATGGAAAGACAGCATCAAGATCGAACAGTTCACGCTGCCAACAAAGGACACGACTGACGACAACCCATACACCGTTGGGTCCACGACTTCCGTGTATGAGCAAGAGCTGACTCTCCCTTACGAGATCGCTCGCCCGATCAACGTGCTGTATGAGACAGCTCTGATGTCTTGCCGAGATCTGCAAGCCATCGTCCGTATTCAGCCAGAGGCATTGTTCAGCGAGGGCACTCCAGCGAGCTACACAGAGATCGAGCCCATAGCTTTCGGTAAGTCCACTTCATCAGATCCGTTCCGGGTAATGCTAAGGCTTTACTCCAGCTCGGCTGATGATGGCGTCAAAGTCTACTTTAAAGGCATCCGAGATGGACGCCCAGTCAGCGAGACTCTCACGCTAAGCAACACATCATACTACGGCTCGGTCGAGTTCGATGAAGTCCACTACGTCAGCAAGCCAGTGACTTCTGGTTATGTCCGCATCTCAAACGGGGCGATCACACACACCATCCCAGCGGAAGAAACACGCTTCAGCTTGTGTAGGCTGCGAATGAACCTCGTGCCCGAGTACGTTGTTGGGGAAGATGTGAACTTGATTGTTGTGGGCAAGAAGCGCCTACGACCTCTCCGCAACGATAATGACGAGCCTCAGATCAGAGGTATCGACAATGCACTGATCGCTTACGCCGAGGGCGACATGTTAGAGCGTAGTCGCCAGTTTGCGAAAGCGCAGATCAAGTATGGGGAAGCCTCCAGTCTGTTGGATGTCGTGCGTGATCTTGAGCGCGGCCAGTCTGGAGCTGTGAGTGTGTTGCAACCCAACCCGGACGGAGGATACGACCGGGATGACTTCATATTCTAAAGATGCCGGTTCACTTCAATGACGGAACAGATGACCCTTTGGTATTTGACTCTCAGCCGCTCATTGGCGGTGTCAATTCCTATGGGCGTGCATCGACCATACCGCCTCAAGCGGCGTCATTCTTAAAGAACGTCGAGCTCTCTACCTCTGGCATCACCAAATCTCGTCGTGGTGGCCATTACCTAGCGACTGACACTTACGGTGTCATTCACGCTATCATCTCTCTCCGTATCTCTATCTGGGATTACGGCTTGATGATCTTCGCTGACGGCAACGTCTATCTTCATGCAGAGACGGGCACTGGGATGCTATTTGATGCAGAGTATGACGCCAGCGCGGAGCCACACAAATGCAGTGCAACTGAGATCAATGGAGCGGTTTACTTCACAGACGGATCGGGAGACATACTCGTTATCCGACAAACCGGAACCGAGGATATTCTGGTTGATGATAATGGGGATAGTATTTGGGATGATGTGGACAGCATTGTTAGTTATGACGTTGCTGTTGAGATTGCTGACACTGACTCCCCGGAGAACGTAAGATGCCTCACTGCTCATCAGTTCAGACTTGTTTGCGCCAACGGCATTGACGAGCTGCATTTCTCTAAGATTCTCCCAAACGCTGCTGCCGCTGATGATCCGGCCACCGACATCTTTGAAACTGCCAGCTCAATGCGTATTGGCGATGGTAGATCTGATAAGATCGTTTCTATCGTGCCGTTTAAGGACTTTCGTATAGCAGTTCTGAAAGAGAACAGCATACACATCGTGAACGCGAGCCCAGCTGAAACGGTAGCCAACTACCAGAGTCAGCTCGTGTCGGATCGTGTGGGATGTTTGGCTGAGAAGTCAGCTGTGCGCGTGGGCGACGACATTCTTTTCCTCTCTCGTGATGGCATTCGCTCTGTAGGCACAGCTTTCCAGCAAGACCAGATCGGAACAAGCGATCCTCTGTCTCTGCCGATTCAAGACATCATCGAGAAAATTAACTGGTCGTATGCTGGCAAGTCGTGCGCCGCTTTTTGGCGTGGTCGCTACATGCTCACCGTGCCTTACCTCAACAGCACGGTTCCAAACGTCACTATCGTTTACGACACCAACACAAAGTCATGGGCCGGGATCTGGACTGGGTGGAAGCCGTCGATGTTTGAGATCTATGAGCCGCTGGGTGAACGCAGACGGCTCGTGTGGCCAGACACTACTCACAACAACATCATCTACCTCCGCGATCACATCGATGAAGACGCGACAACGGAGAACGATTTCACGGATAACCTCGACGGAACATTTCAGCCGGTTCCATTTGAGATCGTTACCCGGGCAATGACGTTCAATGATCCAGTTAGCCCCAAGCAGTGCGACTTTGCTGAGCTGGAGTTTTTTAAGTCAAAGGCACGAGTCAACGTCGAGCTCATTGTCGATGGCCTAGATCCATCGAGCATAGACAGCGGCAAGCTGCTGGCTACTGGGACTGGCGACCTCACTCTGGACTTTACGCTGCCATCAGTGCTCGGCACTCCCGGGGTGATTCGCCACAACTTGAGTCTACTTGGCAATGACACTGGGCGTGAGTTTCAAGTAAGGGTCACGAGCTGTACTAGCGAGCAACTAGCAGAGGCTGGGCTCACTGAAGCAGAGCAACGCTACATCGCGATGCGGTATGTGAACATGGGAGCCTATCTGGAGACCATGGACAGTCAGAAGTGAAGATTGCCGATGTCATACGGTTTGCACATGAGCACGGGCACGGAAATGTATTCAGCGACTGGAGCGATGAAGAGATCGCCACGCACCTCACGTTTCACGCCAACGATGGAACACTCATGGTCACAGAGTCAGCTGGTGAGATCACGAGCTTTTCGACTCACAAACAGATCAAGGACTTTGACGGGGACATTCAAGCCGTGTTCTGGAATCAGACCGATCCGAGCGGAAGCGATGTCTACATTCATGAGCTGGTGTCGAGGGATGGTGTCTCGGCTTCGCACATGCTCGACATATTTAAACGATCAACACCTAACGCTGGCGAGCTGACGTACTGGGCTCACCGTAAAAACAGAATACGCAAATACACGTATAACCAACTCAGGAGATTTCTATGTCATCACCAAAGACACCACCACCACCCGATTACGCAGCAGCAAATCGGGAAGCCATAGAAGCGGACATTGAGACGCTGCCTGTGAGGAAACTCATCGAGGCAGCAGCTCGCATGGGAACAACGGCAACTTACACAGACGCTGATGGCAATACGAAGACGGTGGACTTTGGAGGTTACGGTGACATTGATCAAACCCGGCAGCAGCTCGAGTTTCTGGCTGAATCAGCAGATACGCTGGCTGAGGCTCAGATCTCCACGCAAGAGAAATTCGGGGAACGGTTCATCACACAGCGAATGAAAGAACTGGAGCTGTCTGATCCTCTAGGAACCAAAGTTCGCAAAATGCTGGGAGAGGAAGCCGTCAGGGATCTTGAAGCCGGTTACGGATTAGGGTCCGAGCTTCAATCTCAAGTGGAGCAAAACGTTCGAGGAGCCCAAGCAGCCCGAGGCAACATCCTCGGGGATGCAGCTGGGCAAGCTGAGGCATTCGCTCTGGGTGATGCTGGCATACGTTTGAGACAGCAGCGCCTAGCCAACGCAGCCAGCTTCTTGAGCGGTGTTACCCCGGTAGCCCAGTTCGGTGCAATCAGTGGAGCCCAACAAGGTGCAGCTGCTTTCAACCCGATGGGAATCCAGCAAGGCATGGGACTGAATCCTAACGCTGGTCAGATGGGCACTCAGTTCGCCATGAACAGCTACCAGCAGCAGAGCCAGAACGCCATCGCTAAGGCTCAGAATAATCCATGGAACACGGTGCTAGGAGCTGTAGGTGGAGCGGTCACATCCGGCGTGATGGGTGGCTTTGGAAACATGATGAGCACTAGTAGCAGCGATTTCATGAAAGGGTTCGGCAACGCTTGGGGAGGAGGCAACTAATATGAGTTTCGCATCTGGATTTAATTCGGGGATAAACATAACAGCTCAACTAAGGGCAGACGCACGAGCTCGTCGCCAAGAAGCGCGGCAAGCCGAGATGGATGAAAAAGCTGAGAAGCGAGCGAAGATTCAAGATGAGGTCCAAGGACTTCAGCTTCAGACCATCAAACGCCAGATGGAAATGGAGCGTGAGGTTGTAAAGCGTGCAGAGGTTGAACGTTTCGCCAGTAAGGCCGCATTGGTTAAGTTCAATGAACAAGCTAAGGCACTCGACCCAGATGACATCGATGGCTACACCAGTCTCTACGCTGAGTATCGCCCCATGATGACGGACCCGGATGTGCTAGAAAGCTTTCAGAACATCCACAACGTCAAGGCAGCTAACTACGCGGAGCGGAGAGGCAACATTGGGCAAATGCAAAAAGCAGCTCGTGACAAAGAGCTCGGCACACTTGCCAACGACATGTGGTCTTATCACGGGATCAATGCGGACCCCACGACACCTCAAGGTGTAAGCCGCATCATGGGTTACAAGCGGTGGAAAGCTGTGGATGATGCGTTAGACAAGAATGACCTCACGTGGGAATCAATTGGCATCGATGGTTCAGCCATGAATCTATCTGAGGCTGACTTAGGCAAGGCCAACACTTCGCTCAAAGGCATGGCCATGGAACAAGCCATGATGGACAGTATGCCAGCTGAACAACGTGGATTGCTTTACGCTCGCAAAAAGGTAGATCGAACCGGAGACACCATTCAGATGCTCGAGTCAACGAGAGAGACTGGTGGAGCATTGGCCAACACTCAGAGGACAGAGATCGACGACTCGTTCACGGCTATGGGGCTGCTTGTGAATGTCGAGAGAGCGTTGAACGATTTAGATGTGCCAACGGGCGCTGGCATAGGATGGCTTGCGGACAACATCCTCAAGTTCTCGCTGCAAGACACATCGCTATCTGACTTCAAGGCCTCAGTGCAGCAACTCATTCCAAAGCTTGCACGTGGTGTGTTTGGTGAGGTGGGTGTGCTTACTGATGCTGACATTGAGAACTACCGCAAGACCGTGGCCTCACTGGCTCAGACGCCAGACGCCAACAAGAGGATCATGGAGCATACTAAGGCGCTTATCGCTCGAGCCAATCGCCGCAAGTTAGAGGCACTGGCTGAGGAGGGTTACAACGTGTCGCAGTATGCTGGCCAGTTCAAGCAGTTCTCAAACGCTCCATACATGGTCTACCGGTCAATGGACTCGGCTCAGCGCAACTTGTATCAAGACATTCAGAACGGGGTGCTTAGGGCTGGGGATACTTACAAGGTGTGGAACCCAGACACTGGCGGCTTCGATGTGGGCAAAGCCAAAACACTCAAGGAATACAATCCCAACGCTGAAGAATAAGCATGGCTCAAAATCAGTTCATACTGTCTCCAGACCAAGTCATATCTAACCCGGGAGAAAACAGTTCCGGTGGTTTTAAGCTGACACCGGATCAGGTGATACCTTTTCAGCCCTTAGATGGCGCTGGAGGGTATGAGCTGTCCGAGGGTGATATCGTTGACCGGTTCAGCACTGAGAACCCAGAGACTCTGTTTTACGCGATGAAGCAGAATCCCGGGAGGCCATACAGTGAGGAGCAGATTGACACGTTCCTCGAGTATGCTGTCGAGCGCGACTTCGATCCTAGCAGACTGGCTGACGAGATTGTTGAGGGCATCGTGCCAATGATTAAGGACTTTGGTGGCAGTGCTGTTGATTCCGTTATCGAGGCGATAGACGCGGACAAAGACTTTGTGCCCACTGGAGTGTCTGCTGGCCCGGGAGCCATGCCCGGTTACTTCAAGGACGACAAGGACGAGAGCTTTGCAGTATCAGCTGCTGAGGGGCTTGGCCGTGGATACACCGAGCTACAGGCGCTGGCTAAATCAATCGGGTTTGCTAACTCAATCAGCTTACGGGACAACAACCGCCCAACGTCCATTAAGGACTACGGGATGCAGCCCAAGCGCAAGAAGTGGTCGTCTTATACCCCGGAAGAAAAAGACTCAGCTCGACGCAAATTCAGATCCCTTAACCGGGCACTGTCTGACCAGCTGAGGTATGCCGAGGGCAAAGGCACACTGATTGGTGATGTGGCTTTAGGGCTCAGTGCTATAGGCACTAAGCCGATCGAGGAGATGACTCCGGAAGAGCTCTCCGATGCCCAAGACCGCGTCGAGGAAGCTTACATCACAAACGACTACGCACAGTCACTGGTCAATGACCGAGTGGCTAACTTTGCGAGCTACTTCTCCGGAGAGTTTAGACTCGGTGCAAAGCTGGGAAAAAACATTGCCGGTAAGGGCGCTGGCAGCGAGCTCATTGAGGGAGTGTCAGGGCAAGTGTCCAAAGGCGCAAAAGCAGCCGAGGAGGTCGCTGAGGGGGCCGCTGAGTCGACAGCTCCTCTAGCCAAGCTGCCAGTGCTGGACGATGTAGACAAGAGCGTGGGCATGGCTCGTGAGGGCTTACGCCGCATCGCTGACATGGCTGCTGGTCTCAAGCGAAACATTGGGAAGCAGACCGATGAGAATGTCTTCCTATCTATTTCCCGGGATACTTTTGTAGATCCAAAGAACCGCCAGCTGGCTGAGTGGATTGGGCACGGTGTGTTCACGAAATACCCGTGGATATCTCCGGCCATGCGTATGATGGCCAAGCCAACCAAGACCGTGGTGGCTGGGACCAAGCGTGCTATAGGCGGTGCGATTGGTGGCGGCGCGTTGACCGCATTCACCATGGACGAAGAGATGATGGCTCAAGGCGTCATTGGTTCAGCCATGGTTGCCTTTGGTCAAGGCTCGTATGATCAAGCTGCTTGGGGTCGCCAACGTGACCTCGATGCAGCCGCAAACAGGTGGCTACTCAATCAGTCTCCAGAAATTCAAGAGGCCATCAAGGAACGTGGCTTCACCAACTCCGAGATCGCTAGGTGGTCAGTATTCGAGCGATGGGCTCAGCAGCTTATCACGGCCTCTACTGGGGAAGCTGACATCAACTTTGTTTACACGGATGGCAAGAACTTTGAGTCCGTTTACGAGTATCTGAAGAGTGAGGGACTGGCTGACAACATTAACCTTGATAGTGTCACGCCATACATCGAGAAGATCACCAAGAACAGTGCAGCTGATAAGCTTGTCAGCGAGACTCGAGGTGTTCAGTTCCTAAACACTAGAAACAGTGGAGGCAGACCCATAGCACTGGTGAATGTGTCTGCAATGTCCCCGAGCACAATCATTCACGAGGGCATTCACGGCCTCGGAAAACTAGATGTGCTGCAAGACTACTTCCGGCCCATCTCGGAATATATAGAGAAGAAGTTTTCCGCTGATGATCTGGACAAGTTTTACAACGACTACATGCGCCGGTTTGATCAGCAAACTGAGATGCGTGTGCGCGGCTTTGATAAGTCACTAGCCGATAACTACGCTCAAGGAACTCCAGAGGCTGACCCTAAATACTGGCAGCACGCCCGGATTAAGGACGAGATCATGTCCGACATCTGGGAAGCGTTCCTCATGGATAAAGATCCGCTCTACGTTACGCGAGCTGATCTTAACGCTGACGCATCCAAGCTGGCTAAGCCCATGGGGCGACTGGGCAATCTGTTGGCCACATTCATGGGGGCCACTGGTGATCCCAAGCTGCTTTCTCAGAACTACGTTGACCGAAGCGGCAAGGCAATCGACTACGGTGATCCCCAGCTGACATCAGCCATCAACGGGCTAATCAAGTTTCAGCAGCGGCTTCGGTTTGATGATGACGGAAAAGTCATACGAGGTGATATCGGAGAGAACGAGTCTGGCAACACGATTGATCTGAGCACGTTGACTCGCGACAACGTGCCAAAGAACTTGATGGTGGCAAAGCTCGACGAGAACGGGAACTACCAGTTCGACTCACGTGGCAAGCTAGTCATTGAGAAGAATCAGAAAGAGCTGAGGAAAAAGGAGAACCTCAGAAAGAACTTTGCTCGGACCGTTTTCCAAGATCAGTCATACCGGCCAGACGCCGGGTTCGGCAACAAGAGGCCGATGAACTATGACGAGGAGACTGGCACTATCTCTGGTGACTACATCCCAGAGGAGGCCATGAAGAAATTTCGCAACGCTCCCCGGTGGTTGTTTCCTCAGTCGCAACTTGAGCTGCTTGAATACATCAACGAGTCAGTGCGTAAGGGTGAGCCCATCATCCTAGACTACAACGCAAGGCTTGTCCCAAAAGGAAAGACCGGAGCTCAATACTCATCCGCTGTCGGGAGCTCGCTTAGGACTGTCATTCCGTTTGGCTTCTACATCACTAAGGCCGGGAACATGCTCATGAACACCGTGGACCTCGGGCACTTGTCCGAGAAGTATGTCCGCATCATGCGCGATCCTAAGCGGCGCGGAGCTATCCTCAAGCAGTGGGGAGTGGACGGCGATGCCCAAGCCACACGAGCTGCGTTCGACAAGGATCTCATTCAGTACATGAACAACATCGCTAGGCCCGATGCTGAGCTCGGAGTGCTCAAGGGTCTTGGTGATGAGGCGACAGCAAAGCGTAAAGCCAATGTGCTGTCCGCGTTTTTCGGTTTTAAAAAGAAAGACATCCAGTTCCGTAACAACGCAGAACGCCAGCGCATTCTGCTGGAACACTTGAACCCGGATCGTCAAGACAACTTGATCCGCTCAAGGCGCGTTGATGCGATCAACGACATCGCTCAGTCACAGCTGGAGAAAATGCCCCTCAGCACTCAGGGTCGCATTGACATTCAGCAGAACAAATACGAACCGGGTTTGACACGGCCCGATCAACTCAATACCGTAAATCCAGATGAAAGACCTGACACAGGTTTACCAAGCAGCCAGTTCAGCACTGACCCTAAAACCGGAGGACTTCGGTTTCACGATGGACTCGGACGGACGGCTCGTGAACACCCTCTCGGGGCAGCAGTCGAAGTCAAAGACCTCAGCTTCTACCGAGACCCAGACACAGCCCTCTACCTCGCAGACGACGGGCTCGCCGGAACAGCCGTAACGGCTACCGGAGACTTGGTCTCCGTCTTTAAGCATCCTCAAGCCTCTGCCAGCAGAGAGGAGATGCAGAGCATTCTTCGGGATGCTTCCGAGATCTCTACCACCCTTGATGCGTTTGACATCAATGGGTTTCTTCCAAACCTATACGCGCAGTTTGGGTTCAAGCCCATAGCACGTGTCCCGTTCAACCGGGACTACGCTCCCAAGAACTGGCCATACGATCTGGCTGGCGAGCCGGATGTGGTGCTCATGGTGCGTGACCCTAATAACGTGCTGCCACCAGCTCCGGAGAAATACGCGGAAGCTCGTGACAAGTATCCGGTCTTCGAGGATTACGATGAGGCGGCTGCGTTGCAGCGAGCTGCCAAAGCTCAAGTCGTGGACTCCGGGCTAGATCCGTATGTCCGATTCGAGCCGCCAATCAAAAAGGATGTGGCGATCATTGATGAGTCGATCCCCAACCAGCGCAAGCAGCACAAGCCAGCGGCTGCAACCAAGACGCGAGCTGAATACTCAGTCAATCAAGTCTTGTTCTCTAAAATCTGGCAGAAGACCAATCAGACTGTCGATGGGGTCAAAACAAATGACTACCACTACCAGTTGGACGATGACGGGAACTTCAAGCTGGACAAGAAAGGTAAGAAGAAACCAAAGCTGTCATCCACTCGACTGAATTCACGCCGAGGCTTTGACATGATCGTGTCGAAGAAACCTCGCAAAGCACCCGGCGCAAAGAACATCACTCAGCCGGAACAGTTCTACGATAGGTTGGACCGGGCTAAGGAATTCTTGGCCGGAGACATTGGGGCGTTTTTGGACACCACTGGCTACGTGGAATACATGACGCGAGCTGGAGCATACGGTGATCTGCTTGTTCCTCCATCTGGTTTGGCCCCACTGTTAAACAATCCTAAACAGTATGTGGATCTAGTAACGGGAGGTTACCATGAAGATCTTACTGCACCGGGCACAATCGATGCAGCAATGGAGGGACTCGATAGCACAGTCGAGATGAGGAGAGTCATAGGAGATACGCCACCACCGATGATCACTGCCATGCATCATCTATGGGGCATTCTCTCTAGGATGCTTCCCCCAGTGCATCAAGAGGCTGGGTGGCTAAGACTGGTATCCAACCGGCCAGTGCTTGAGGCAATTCAGTCAAGCATTGATGGCAACTACAACATCAGCAAGGATGGGTGGAAGAGTATCGTCAATCGTGCGTTCAAAGGAACTGCGAGCGGCACTGGTGGCTTCGGAAACAACTCAAAGGCCAATGCGAACGCGTTCCACTCGATGCTGCAAAACCTCAACGGTAAGTGGGATCAGATGTCTGACGCTTACCACGTTGACAAGGACTCCACTGAAATGGGCCGAGCGTTCTGGAAGCTTGTAAATGAGAACGGCTCCATGGGAATCAAGAATAAGGTGCAGAGGTTTATCGGGCTCACGTTCGGAACCCCGGGAGTCATCATGGATCGGTGGAAGTATGTCGAATACAACTTGCCGATGCTCATGAACCGATTGCAGCGAAACGGCTATCCGGCCAACAGCCCGAAAGAATACTTCGACTACGGGTTAAGCGGTACGACTCCAGAAGATCCCAACGGCATCTACGGCACGTATGGGGCCATCGAGTCTGGGAGCAGCTCGTTCAGTCTGGCTTACTACGAGGGCATTGAGGCGTTGATCAACTACGCGATCCAGAACAGCACCGATCTCCAGCAGCTGCTAGGCAGACACGCTAACGTGGGTGGAATGCACTGGATAGGGTGGAACGCGATCAAGAATGAAGCCGTGGGGCATAGCTCACTGGGTCTCACCAAAGACATCGCTGAGCTCGTGGACCACAAAAGCATCAACCCAGATTCAGTCTTGTCGATCATCAATTCTGGGACATACTTCACAGAGGGCCTAAACGGTAAGACCAGAAACAAAGTCACACTTGACCGAGGAGAATTCAGTCATGAATGAGGACGATATCTTAGGACCAGACGACATCGCTACAGGCGGTATGCCCATGGACAACTACGACCCGGGATACGACCCGGAAGAGGACGAGCGTATGCTTTTAGAGGCAGACAGACGCGCCCGGGTTAGGTTGGCCGCTCAGGGCAAGAAGCTGGTCGAATAACCAATCAAACATTCCAAGCAAAGCCGGAGGTCAAAAGCCTCCGGTTTTTTATTACCAGTGTTAAACATTTCTTGTTGATAACTGTTGACATCATAGTGTGTTTAACATAAGTTAACTCACGTAACGAGGGAAGCCTCACAACAGAAAGAACGAAATGAGCGAAATTCTGATAACAAGCAAAGAGATCACCGAGACCAACAAGCGTTTGGAAGCTTCAGCCGGTAAGGTTACCGCATCTGTCTGGGTCTCATCACTGGGTGTCTGGGTATGCAACACAAGCAACGCAAGCCACCGGGCTTGGCGCGGTTTGGGGCGTAGGTTCAATTCACTGTTCGAGGCGCGTGAGGCTTACCGAAGCAAGGCAATGAGGGGAATCATCGAGGAAGCCATCCGTGTGTTTTCTGTTGTGGGAGGTGAAGCATGAGAAACAAAGTTCTCTATGAATGGGACATAGAGTCTTGGCGTGATGGTGAAATTTTAGATCACGATTTTCAAGACAAATTAGACCGGCTAGGTAAGCCGCCTAGCGACACTCCTCTTAGGGATGGGGTGACATTGAAGGTAGTGCTCGTTAGGTATCAATACAACGATTGGGATGGAGTTGTCGACACGAGCTGGGCCTACGTTGAATCCGGAGTGCTTCCCGAAGCATTTGATGACGGCGTGAAAGTCCCAAAGAGGTTCCGAGCTGAACACACAAGATGGATCAAAAAGTGGAGCGGAGGTGAAGCATGAAGTGGCTTACCCTCACACTGCTCATCGCAATCGGTGCAAGCTTATTCGCAAACACCCCAAAGGATCTAAGGGGTGTTTCTGGGGTTGCCAGCTGGTATGGCGAACGCTATCGGGGGAAGCCTACCGCGTCAGGCGAGCTGTTCGATCCGGAGGCCATGACAGCGGCTCACCGCGAGCTCCCGTTTGGCACTAAGGTTAAATGCACTTTGGGAGCCCGGTCAGTTGTGGTAATTATCAATGACCGTGGGCCTTTCATTGAGGGGCGCATCATCGACTTGAGTCGGGGAGCATTTGCCAAGCTGGCGCACACGGACGCTGGGCTGATCGAGGTCAAGCTGGAGGTGTTGCGGTGAGTGAGACGCGAACATGCAGAGAGTGTGCTGAAGCAAAGCCGATTGAAGACTTTAGCTTTAGTGTCAAGCCATACCGGTACAACACGTGCAAAGAGTGTCGCAAAATTAGCGAGAAGAAACGGAATCGTAATTACTGCAAGCAAAGGAGAAGAACTGACCCCGAGTGGCACGAAAAGAAAAAGGCATACCTACGGAAGCGATACGCGGAAAGGCGAGACGAGATGAAAGCTTTGGCAAGTCAAAACTATTTAGCCAATCGAAGTGAGGTGCTTGCTCGTCGAAAAAAGCCAGAGGTAAAAGCAAGGATTCGCAAGTGGAGACAACAGAAGCTGAACAGTGATTTGGGCTTCCGGGTTTCAGTTCGGCTAAGGAACAGGATTAGGACAGCTGTAGTCAGGAGCGGATCACGCATAAGTGTGTCAATGAAAACTGAAGAGCTGCTAGGGTGTTCGATTGACGAGCTCATCGAGCAGTTTAAGTCGCAGTTTAAGTCGGGGATGACATACAAGAAGCTCATGGCCGGAGAGATACATATCGACCATATCAGGCCGTGCGCTTCATTTGACCTAACCAAGCTTAGCGAACAGAAAAAATGCTTTCATCATAGCAATCTTCAACCCTTGTGGGCTGATGACAATCGCCGGAAAAACGCCAAGTGGGAGCCACAAAAAGTAGCATGAAAGCCTACGAGGTCACATATCAGAAAGGCACGGCAAATCTAGTCTGCATTTATACGTGCCGAGATGCGGCTCGTGAGCATCGAAAGTCCGTCATAGCGACTAATGGGCTAGGGGAGAATCTCGACCCGTTTGATGGCAGTAAAGCCCGGGGCAAGGTCAAAGCGTCAGCGGTAAAAGAGATATCTGTTGACACCGATTGAGCATCGTACGTATAACTTCCATTGCAGAAACCGCTGACTACGGATCAGAAGGTTTGGGGTTCGACTCCCTACGGGTGTACCACTTCTTTCTCGGTCACGGTTTCTGTAGCAATACCTATGAAACCGTCACCCTCAGTTACCCTATTCCGGCGTGGAAATAAGATCTACGCCAAGAAAACCCATCTGGGCACAACTCACGTAGTCTCGACCGGCACATCTGATCGCAAGCTTGCGCTAGAAGTTGGCATCGAGAAAATCACGAGCCGCATCAAGGCCCAAGACTCTGAATTCCGGGTTAGTCATTTATTCGATCATTTTCGATTAAACGCCATTCATTGCCGCGAGCGCACGGTCAAGTGCGCCATCCAACTGACCCGGCTTTACCTCAAAACAATCGGTGAGAACGAGAGGTCATTGGTCGAAGATGTCTTCACCAAATCAGCTGCGATCACGTTCCAGCGCGTTAGGCTCGAGGGTCTCACCAATGCTAAGCGATCAGCAGCCGCGATCACTGCGAACACCATTCTCAGGTCGGCTCGTCAGTTCTGGTCTGACCGGATGCTTCAGACTTACGACACCGTGCCGGACTGCATCGCAGAGTTCAAAAAGGTGAAGCCGATCCCGGTGCGGATGCCTCAATACACGGTAGCCGACAAAAAAGAATCCATGGTCCGCATTGTGGGCCGATGCGAGAAGCTGAAGACAATCCAGCCAGCTGCTTACCTCGCGTATTTCCTTAGCTTACATGCCGGGCTAAGGCGCGGAGAGCTGGCAGCAGCTCGATGGAGCTGGGTTGAGTCTAACGGGATCAGAGTTCAGCAGACCGAGGATTTCACGCCCAAGAGCGGCAAGTCGCGGTTAGTACCTCTCTCAGAGGCTCAGGTTGCCCACCTAAGGGAGTTTGATAGGGGTGACACCCACATCATCCCCGGGGCATACACCAACCGGTACAGGTTGGCTCCCGATGTCGTGGCCAAGATCATTAGAGAAGAGGGCATCACGGGCTCCAAGAGTCTGCACGAGCTCCGGAAGTATTTCGGCGCGAATGTGGCCACTCAGATCGGCTTGTTTGCGGCTCAGAAGTATCTCGGGCATCACAGTCCGGAGATCACGAGCCGGTATTATGCGGATCTTATTGAAGCCAAACCGGTCGAAATTAGAATACTGGCTTGATGTATTATACCAAACCGGTCGAGGTTTAAATACTGGCTTGACTAACTGTACCAGACTTTCGCATGAAAGAAGTGTCAGGTTTCGTTACTAGCACTTGGAATCAAGGGGCTCGCTCTTACGGGGGCGAGTCCCTCTTTTTGTATGCGGATACAGTTCAGCCCAGCTACCCAGATGCACATGTGGCTCACGGTCTTGGAAAACCCCAAAGCCGGGGCTCGGTCTGCTGTCAATCCGATGCTCGACAGACAGCCCCTGTCGCAAGCCATACGAAACCGTATGGTGTCTTACCTAGCAGAGCTGGCCATGAACATCTACGTGGGGAACGGAGCGGTCTACGGGCTGAGAGGGGTTCCCGATGTCCCTCCGGACATCGAGGTCAAATGGAGCCGGAAAGGGGACCGGTTAATCGCGCTGCCTCGAGAGCTGAAGCCCGGGCTCAAATTCGTTCTGGCAACCGGCTGGCCAGAGATCCGGTTACTGGGGTGGTGCGAGGCAGAGGAAATACAAGAGCCTTACCCGGGACACCCGAGAAAGGCTCGATTTGCGAGAGTATCAAAGCTGAAACCTTTGGACACTATACCTCTGGTTGGACAGCATTTGTCCCACCCTTAATCTTACGCTCGTTCAAATACTTCAAGAGCACCGTCTCGATGAAGTTTGATGTGGTCCGGTTTTCTTCGGCTGCAAGTGAGGAGAGCTCGTGCTTCATGTCCTCATGCACCCAGAGTCCTATCATTTTCTTGTGTGGATCGCGTCCCATAACACTGTAAATCGTTACAACTGTACACCTATCATGCACGACTCACACTCAATGTCAACAAAATGTATCACATCGATTATTTCTATTTGAACTATAACATTACACATGCGATGTTAAACGCATGTTAACCATTGTAAACACACATGGCCAACATATTGATAACTGATAAAACCGCTAAGGCGCTCGACCATGAGGCGTGGTACGGGGAAAGCCGAGGCCAAACACTAGAACGACTATGGAATACGTATTTGCGGCAATTCTGGTTGGAGCACTCTTCGGGTGCGTCCTCTCTGGAAGCCGATACAGCGACGAGCAATCAGCCGGAGTGAAGCGATGAACCGAGCAGAAATCATACAAGGGCTTCGGGAGCTGACTTACGAGAAGCAGTTTAAACTGGCGATGAAAGCGGCTTGTCGAACCCTACAAATCAAACCAGACCGCGTCACGGCTCCGGGCCGTCACTGGGATGGCCTTTTCGCCCGATGGGCAATCATTGATGTGTTGAGTGAGACGATGGGTTTTCAGTCAACACTCATACTAGCAGACAAACTGAAACGAGATAGAACAAGTATTCTGAATGCAAAACGAAACTACAGACAAAGCAAATCCACCAGAGACCGCTACCAACCATACCGAGAAGAGTTCCTTGAAAGACTTGGGCGAGCTCTTTGCGGCGATGAGTGCCGTGCAAAACGATCTAAAACCCGTGCCTAAGAGGGGCAAAAGCCACCATGGCCCCTATGCCACGCTGGACGACATTCTTGACGGAGTGGGCAAGGCATACAACAAGGCTGGCTTCTCGGTTTTGCAGCTTCCACGGTTTGAGCAAAACACAGTGCACATGACCACGGTCCTCGGCTTTAAAAACGGAAGCACGGTCAGGAGCACCATGTCGATGCCGTGTGATGGGAGCAATCCCCAGAAGATTGGCAGCGTGATGACCTATCTACGTCGATACATGCTGGCTTCTATGCTTGGTATTGCCAGTGAGACTGACGATGACGCCAACTCAGCAGTGCCCAATGCACCTCGAGGTGTCGTCTCACGACCAAAGGTTATGTCAGCAAAACGCATTGTTAATGCGGTTGACCTATGAGCGACGAGAGAAAACATCACCCATTCGGTTGCAGCTCGTGGCCATTCCTCTGGGAGTGCTCGGATTTTAAGAGCACGCCCGGGAGCAGCTCAGCAGCTGAACGAGGGACACGCATTCACAAGTATTGGGAGCAGCTGGGTAAATCTGAGGATCTGCCAAAGGACTACGATTTCGAGGAGATGGCGTGCGCTCAGTGGGCGCTCGAGGCTCTTGATGAACTGGCTCAAGGCGCTGACATCGAGTGGGAGCTCCGCGTTGAAAACGACGAGCCGGAATACTGGGGCTATGCAGACTGTGTCTGGCAAAGCGATGGAACCACACTCCATGTCGCTGACGGAAAGAGTGGCCAAGGTAACGAGAACCAGTGGGTTCAGCTTATCGGCTACGCCGCTGCAATTTTAAAAGAGCGGACCGAGATTACCGATGTCGTTCTTCACTTCGTCTATTGGGACACCAAGCTCATCAAAACCTATGAGTTTTCTCGTGCCGCAGTGTTTAACAAGGTTGACGAGCTGTTGCATCGCATTGCTCTGGGTCAACGCAAGGTAGGCGTGCAATGCAAGTACTGCGCGCACTACGAGGGGTGTCCCAAAACGCTTGATCCACTCTATCGAGTGTGGATGACGGACTGGGATGCTGCTTGGAGTGATCCGGATAAGTTAGGAGCCCTTAAAGACGACCTAGACTTCGTGGCTAAAATGCATGACCGAGTCAAAGACAAGCTCAAGGAGCTGGTTGATTCTGGCGTCGAGGTTCCCGGGATCAAGGTCTACATGCGCCCCGGGGCTTCAAAGGTGAATCCCGTCAAAGCTTACCAAGCACTCAAGGACACTGTGTCGCTTGAGGATCTGCTCCGGTGCATGAAGCCGGACCTCAAACAACTTCAAGCTCTCCACCAGCTGAGAACCGGCCAGCAGCTGGAGGGTGATTACATCGAGCCCGGTAAACCAATCAAAGTACTAAAGAAATCATCATGATGGAAACTACGCAAAAACCAAAATCAACATACCTCAAAGTGGCATCCGCTCGGATGTTTCCAAACAACTCAGAGAACCCAAACGCGCCAGCCTATGGCAATGGCAAAGTCGAGGTTCTCGAGGATCTGAAGAAAGGCGACATCATTAGTTTCTCTGGCTGGGTGAACCAGTCCGAGACCGGTGAAAAACAGCTGACCATTCAGATTCAGAAACGAGTCGAAGCTGGTCAGGAAGCCGCGAGGAACGAGCCTCCCTTTTGATCATGGTCAACTCCCGGGACAAGGGCAAACGGGGCGAGCGCGAATGGGCTGGCGTGTTACGCGACGAAGGATTTACGGCGTATCGCGGCAGTCAATATTCCGGCAAAACGCCGGATGGTCTTCCGAGCCCAGACATCCATTGCCCCGATCTGCCGATCCACTGGGAGGTCAAACGCACTAACAAACTCAACCTCCGTGCCGCTGTGAATCAAGCCAAGGACGATTCGCGGCGGTATGGGGCTGAGCACTGGGCGGTGGCGTGGCGAGAGGACAATGGTGAGTGGTTGATCATCACTGACCGCAACACTCACTTCGCCGCTGTCCGAGGAGATTTCGCAGATCCGCGAACTGACGAGGACATTAATGAGAAATGATAGAAAGATTCTCAATTTAGGCTTGATGAACCTCGTCAGCTGGGGGGCGCGAGTGCGTCCCCCTTACCTAATTTTATGAAACACCTTATTGCGCTTTGTGGGAAGAAACGGTCAGGCAAGACCACGGCTGCTGAGCAGCTGCAACACATCATTGGGCCGAGCTGTTATCGGTTCTCATTCGCGGACGCCATCAAGTCTGAGGTCCGAAAGATCTTCGGCAATCATGCTGACGACCGGAAAGAAATTATCCGGCCAGTCTACCAGTCAGTGGGTGAGGCGGCTAAGCAGCTGTTTGGTCAGCTGGTCTGGGTGGAGGTAGTCGAGAGGCAGATCAAGGCCATGGCTGATTACCAAGCCACGATTGTGATCGACGATTTGAGATTTCCTTTCGAGGCCGAGTGGGCTCGGAAGATGGGTGGAGAAGTCTGGCGCATTCGTCGCCCAGAGACTGACTGCCTGATTGATACACACGTATCAGAAACAGAGGTCGAGAATGTGCTGGCAGACCTCACCATCATCAACGACAGCACAAAAACCTATTACGACAAAATCCAAGATGCATATACCGAGACGAAAAATAAACAGAATACTGGCGACAGTGGCCGAGAATTACATGCTGACGGTTGAGGAGATTAGAAGCAAATCGAGGCAGCATAGAATAGTTGATGCTCGTGCTGCTTTTATTCGGCTGATGTCCCACGAGTTCGACATGTCACCTCGAGTTTCAGTTGTGGCTTTAAAGAAAAGGCGAGAGATGGGGCCATATTACTTAGAGCTAAGCGAACGACTTTGCGAGTACCTACCGTGGAGAACATCCTACCACGAATGCGTCTATCAAACAGCAAAGGAGTTAGATGCATGAGGATATTCCAAAGCCGGACTACACCGGCACGTACGGCTACAGCTACGACCTCGAGCTTGGAACTGGTTGGACAAAGGCTTTCACAAAGTTCTGGGAAAAGCGTGGCATGGGGCCAGCTGGGCTCCCACTGCCAAAGCCAAAGCAGCGCAAACCTCCAAGAAAAGTAGAGTGATGAAATATATCAGATTTTACTTCGATCACTGGGCGTGCTCTACCCGGATGCTATCGCTCGAGGCTAAAGGCGCTTGGCTTGAGCTCATGGTAGCCATGAGCACTCAGAGAGAGCCCGGGAAGCTGGAAGCCAGTATTGACCAGATAGCTCGTTTATGGGGTGTCACGTGCTCACGAGCTGAAGAGCTGCTAAGTGATCTCGAGATGGCAAACGTGTGTGAGATCCGGCATGGGGAAAAGATTCAAGTGCAATGCCGAGAGCTGATCAAGTCAGCTAAGGATCACGACGAGTATGCCAAGAAACGCAGCGAGGCTGGGAGGATTGGTGGGCAAGCAAGTGCTAAAGCACGTGCTCAACGAATCGTTAACGAATCGTCAACGATTGCTAAAGCAAACGTTAAGCAATCGTCAAGCAAGCGCTCAACGAATCGTCAAGCAAACGTCAACCATACTACTAAGCTACTAACTACTAAGACTAATAAAGCTAATACTAGCTTAAAGGGGGCTCCTACTTTGGATGAGATAAAAGCTTTCTGCGCTTCGCGCTCTCTCCCCGAGTCACGAGCTGAAGCTTTCTTCAACTACTACGAGGGACACAACCTCTGGAGAAACAAAAACGGGGAACCAATCAAATGGTTCCACATGATTCAAAACTCACCATGGAACGAGGATAGACAAGACAATGGAAAAAACGGCTCAGGATCTGTTCGGGTCAATCGCAACTCAGGAACAGCAAATGACGGCGACTTCAGTGAATTCGCAAACGTGGGCAAAGTGGCTCGGGATTGAGCTGGTTGACGACGAGGTTGAACGCATGGTCAAGGCAGCAGCAGAATGGGCGACAGCGATCAAAGAGGGCAAAAGCCCTCGATGGTTGGTCATGCTGGGCACATCTGGATGCGGCAAGACTCACATCGCTAAGCGGCTTTGGAAATGGCTTCAAGGTCATAGGGAAGACTTCAGCTCACGAGCCGAATACCTACCTCGATGGATCTACTGGCCCGGGTTCATGGATAAAACCAAAACCGATACGAGCTGCTACGGAGTCCTCAACGACATGCCAAAGTGGAAATATCTGGTGCTCGATGATGTGCTGGCAGAACGGCAGTCAGACTGGACTGTAGAGAAACTGCACAACCTCATTGGACAGCGAGCACGCAAATGGACGATCATCACAAGCAACCTCTCGATGATGGGCATGGCGAAACTGGACAAACGAATCGCCAGCCGAATGCTGAGAGACAAAAGCATCGTCACCGATGTGACCACCACTGATTACAACCTCCGATGAAAGACACAGTCCTCCTCAATGGAATCGAACGACCAATCCTCTCAGCTGAAGAGGCTTCACGAGCTGGATACCGAGCATTCACCTACGGCTACAACCCGGAGGTAGAGCTCTGGATGATGCACAACGTGGCCAAGGATCTGGACGAACAAGGCGATGGGCTCTGCTGCGTCGAAGTCATCAATCGCCGCTCTCCAAACTTCCTATGGCTAGAGATCTGGAGGAGGACTTATCAGAAACGCATCAAATCTTGCGTGTAACTGTGTTTAACAATGGAGATGATAGATGATAAGGTTTGAACATAAAAATGCGTTAGAAGGCATTCTGGAGCGTTTAAAGGGCATATGAGCAAGAAGACTACAGGCAAAGAACTGGAGAAGCCGTCAGCTCAAGGGACAATTGAGGCTTTAAGGCCATACATGACCATGATTGAGGGCATGTGTCCTCAGTCAGCCATCGACGCAACGAAGAGAGGAGTCACGGCCAATGATAAATACACTCGAGACAATGTGCTGATGATCCTACGGCTGATTGCTGGAGGATACAGCCAACAGGACGCGAGCAATCTTGTCGGAGTGACGCCGAGCACGCTCTCGAAATGGAAGCAAAAACATCAGGACTTTGAGGAAGCGTGCGAACAGGTCAAGAGTGTGAACATCTCCATGTACCTCAACGTGATACACAAAGGGATGGAGAGAGATCCTAAGCTGGCTTTGGCTATGCTGGAGAGGGTTCATCCGAAGCAATACGCCCAGACGAAGAGGGTGGAAGGAACTATGTCTCACGCTCATGAACACGGACCGTCCAAGCTACTGCTCCAGCTCCACGAGGAACGAAAAGCCCTCGATTCTAAGCAGACAACTGATGTGCTATCAGACGCTAAGGTCGTTGAGCCTATTGATGCTGAGGAACTTAGCGATAACTGTACCCAGAACACAGCTGATGGGGGTGGTGGGGAGGGGTCCAGCCCCATTTGAGTCAGCAACAATCCAACACCCCCACCCCCTTTTTAACCTCGCGTATGAGAATCCTATTAGCCCTTTTCCTCACCGGCTGTGCCACTGAGCCTCCGTTCAAGATCTTACTAAGTGATCCTAACTACATGCTGGTGGAGATCCCAGCTCGTGAGCATTGACCATGGAAACAACGATCAATCTTAGGGCCCTCGGCTGGAAAGTCGTCTTGGACGAGCTCCCTACCTCCGGAGAGGACTTCTGGGGGCTCGGTATCAGCGGGATCCCTCAACGGCTCAAGAGGCATGAGGTGTTGCACCCTCACGATGAGGGCTTTGACAACTGGAAGAATGCTTGGTGGTGGATCGAGGCTAACCCGGAGACAGACACTCCGTATGGGCCTCCCGAGGTTGTGTAGAGAGAATTTATTGCACTCCGTGTGGTGTCTGGGGAGAGCCCAGAACGGGTTTAGCGGAATAGCCTATAGAATCAAAGGAGTGCATCCCTTTTAATAATATATAACTACTACTATATAGCTAATCTAATATTAATATGAACTATAATAATACTATAAATATAAGGGGACGGGGCGACCAAACTGCAGAGGTAGTGCGACGAAACTGCAGAGGTAATACGACGAAACTGCAGAGGTGCAAATGAAGACGGCTATGAGAAGCGACGAAACTGCAGAGGTGCAATGGAGATACTGATTTATGAAACCAACAGTAAGAGATTGTGTAGCGTGCGGTTCCCCGGCTCGTGTGGTCCTCAAGGGGCGCGTTGAGTGTCGGAACCCATCATGTCAGATGCTCGGTCCTAAGAAAGACCGTGACGCATCCAAATGGAATAAGTTGCCTCGCCGTGAGCAAGGCAGAGCAGCTCGTAAAACGCCACCATGGCAACGAAAGGACAAAACCAAGCTTGAGGCTCAGCCCTCGGCTAACGTAAGGCAGAGTGATGATAAAGATCGAGGTGAAGATCAAAGAGGGGAATGACGGAGTGATCATCAGCCGCAAGGTGATGTCCCTCGATGGAACCGAGGCTGAGGACATGTTTGCCAGCAGCATCGCCGGGTTGGTCGATGAGGTGATGGACAATGTTGAAGCCGAGATCGAGGAAGAGGAAGACGATGGCTTCGATTTTAAGGCATTTAAGAGGAACTGAAACACCAGAGCCGATGAGACTCATTATTCGCGGTCAGCTGGCCGATAACAGCTCCTATGATTTTCACTCACGGATAATCATCGATGGGCTCGTTGACCGTGGTTGGGATGTGTGCGTCATCCCATACAACTTGGACGCTTGGTCGCGTCTGCCCGAGCGGTATGAGCGTCTTGTCAGTAGGCAACCCAAGTGGGACGCTCCTACCCTCATTATTCATCCACCCAAGCAAGCCCCGGACGATCCCAGCCGCACGATCTACTCGACGATGTGGGAGACCACTCGAATCCCTCAAGGCTGGATACGTAACCTTAACAGCTCGCGAGCCGTCATCGTGCCGAGCAATCCCAATATCATGACGTTCAGTGCTCAAGGTGTAACGACATCGATGCACTGCGTGCCATTTGGGATTGATACAGAGACGTTCACTCCCGGGCCATTTACAGCTCGTGAGAAAGTTGTGTTTGGCACGAGCGGTATCAGCCGTCATGGCTGGCCCAGAAAGGGCTTTGACGAGGTCGTTGAGGCGTTCCTCCGGGCGTTCCCTAATGGCGACGAGAATGTAGAGCTCAGGATCAAGTGTTACCCGAAAGACCCGATCCCGGCATGGACAGATAAGCGGATTGTCTGTGATCAAGGCGAGTGGCCCAAAGAGGAGCTGTGTGGGTGGTATCAGTCCATTGACTGCTACGTGTCGATGAGTAAGGGCGAGGGCTTCGGGCTCATGCCGCTCGAGTGCATGGCCGCTGGTCGCCCCAGTGTGCTGCCAGCTTGGTTTGGCCCGGAGGCATACGCTAAGGACAGCAACTCATTTCTAGTGGATTACAAGCTTGTCCCGGCAACCAACTACTACGAGGGGCAAGGGCTATGGTGTGATCCCAGCGTGGAGAGCTGCGCGAAGATCATGGCTCAGCTGGCTAAACGTCCGGAGATGATTTACGCCAAAGCAAAGGTCGCTGCCACTGACGCACACAAGTTCACTTACGACAAAATGGTTCAAGGATACGTCGATGTCATCAACCAGTATTTCGGAGTTCACCCGTATGGGTATTAGCCTACCAGTGTTTAGAGAGGGCACGTGGGATGACGGTATCTGGGGAGAGGCCCGGACATACCGTGTGCGCGACTTCAAGGGAAAGGTTGTCGTGGATCTGGGAGCCCACATTGGTGGCTTCACGACCATGGCAGCTGACGGTGGAGCCAAGCGCGTTTATGCCTACGAAGCGTGGAAAGAGAACTTTAAAATTCTCCAGAGCAACGTCGATGGCTACGAAAACGTGGAGGCCCACAACTGCGCGGTATGGAAGAGTAATAGCCCGGTTAAGAACGTCTACTTCCATGATGACTTCGACCAATCCAACACGGGAGGCGGTGGAGTGTTTGAGGCGACCGGACAAGGGCTTGAAGTCCGTTGCATGGGCTTGGATGACATCATCAGAGACACTGGCTTCATTGATATTCTAAAGATCGATATTGAATCTTCAGAGTTCCCGGTGCTGTTTACCTCAGCTCGTCTGCACATGGTCCGGGCCATCATAGGCGAGTATCACCACGGTCGATCAGACCGCTTTGAGGACATAGGAGGACGCCACTGGGAATACAACATGGATTCACTGAAACTGTTTCTCGAGGGACACGGCTTTCATGTGGCAGTTGAGAAGTTCAGCGACGACTTAGGAAAGTTCGCAGCCTTTCGGATATGAGGGTAGCATTCGTAGACACAAACTACGATTGGCATCAGCGAGACAACGTGATGTGGCAGAGCCTGATTAGGCTTAGGGAAAACGTCACGTTAGACAACATCAACCCAGACCTTGTAGTTACAAAAGCGTTTGGTAACGGCTCGTCTCACGAGCTGTATGACTGCGCGAAGTGGTTCTTCACTATCGAGAGCCCGTGCCCAACACACCCGAAGTTGGATTTCAGTTTTACTCACGACGAGGACTCAGACACCAATTCGTATTTCCCGTGCTACTACTCATGGGTTGATTGGTTCAACGAGGCCATGCGTGTCTATCCTCAGTTTCTAATTCCTCCCAAGCTGCTGACTGAGCAGATCCCGGTAAGGCGACCAAGGCGAAAGTCGTTCACGGCTTTCTGGACAGCTGGTGGTCCGTTTCGAGATGTGTTTCCACAAAAGCTCGAGGCCATGGGCTTTGCGACCGAAAGGCATGGCAACTTGTTTGGGAAGCCTTACGTCAACTCCAAGATGAAGTGGCTGACCATGCTCGATACTAAATACAATCTCGCGTTTGAGAACCGGCTGTATCCCGGGTATCACACCGAGAAAGTGGTCGAAGCCAAAGCGGCTGGGACAATTCCAATTTACTACGGCGATCTGGGCATGAAAAACCTCAACTCTGAGGCGTGCCTAAACATCGCGGAGTATGACTATCTCGATGAGGCACTGGATGCGGTAGCGGATCTGGTCCACGACGAGCACGTGCAACAAACGATAACCGAGACCCCACTGTTCATTAATCCACCCACCATCGACACTGTGTTAGCTCAGGTCGAGAGAGGGTTGTTGAGAGTTGGTCTGTAATGCCGATACATGAAGCCCCGAAGAAAATCACCGGAAAACAAAAGAAAGCACTCGATCGATCGCTGGTCCACTTGGATCGATTTGCCAGTGAGGTTTTCGGTCTAAAGTTATACAAGTGGCAGAAAGAGGTTTTAGGTGATCTGGACGAGTCAGGCGTCCGGGTTGCGCTGAAAGCCGCAAACGGATCTGGCAAGACTGCCATGTGTGCAGCGCCAGCGGCGCTATGGCACGCGCTCATGTTTCCGGATTCAGTCTGTGTAACTACATCCGGTGTCTACCGTCAGGTGCGTGAGCAGATGTGGCCCACCATTCGCACGCTCGCGACCAAGGTCAAAGATTTCGGTATCGAGATCAATCAGACTGACCTCAAGATCCCGGCACTCAACTCTCGCATCGTGGGTTTCTCAACGGATGATCCCGGTAGGTTTGAGGGTTGGCACGCAGAGAACCTCATGATCATTGTCGATGAGGCCAAGTCTGTTAAGGACGGCATCTTCGAGGCTATCGAGCGTTGTCAGCCCAACCGAATGCTGGTGATGTCCAGCCCGGGTGGTAACTCTGGGGAGTTCTACAAGATCTTCACCAAGCATACTGAGCTCTACAAAACGCACACCGTCACCTCGTTCGACTGTCCGCACATTCCTAAGATTTGGATTGAGCAGCAAGTCAAGAAGTGGGGTGAGGAACATCCGCTTGTCCGGTCAATGATCTTCGGAGAGTTCATGCAGACTAGCGATGAGAGTCTGCTGATCTCGTATGACGCATACCAACGCGCGATACAGGAGCCACCTCGCAAGGAGCCCGGACCAATGATCGCTGGCGTAGACTTCGCTGGTGGCAATGACGAGAACGTCATCGCTATCCGTGAGGGCAACAAGATCACCAAGATCATCTCATGGACTGACAAGGACACCATGGCCAGTGTGGGCCGGTTCGTGGTCGAGTTCACCAAAGCCGGACTGAAGCCAGAGAACGTGTTTTGCGATGAGGGCGGCTTGGGACGCCCCATGGCAGACGCGTTGCGAGACGCTGGCTGGCCGGTCAACCGCATCAACTTTGGAGCCCGTCCACGTAACCCGGATAAGTTTACAAACCTAGCGGCAGAGATGTGGTATGAGACAGCTCGTCTGATTGAGAAGAACGAATTGATCATGCCAGACGATGAGGTGCTCATGGCTCAGCTCACGAGCCGTAGGTGTCGCGCCAACAAGGCTGGGAAGCTTGAGCTTGAGACTAAAGGGGAGATGCGATCCAGAGGGCTATCCTCCCCGGACAGAGCTGACGCAGTCTGCATGGCCATCGCACTGGGCCACGAACACGACTACATGCAGCGGTTCAGCAAGCCCAGTATTGAAGAGATCTTCGCTGGGATGGAGCTCGACACGGAGAGTCCGGACTCGAGGCGTGGGTTCGATTGCGGATAAATGACATTTTTCTGTTTGAATAAATCCTCGAACAATTGCATTTCGGGCTGAATGGATTACTCGGAGCTATACTCCAAGACTTACGCTGATTTGCGCGACCGCTCCACGTGGGAAACTCGTCAGCGTCAGTTCTACGAAATGCGTCACCACGGCTTGAGACGCAAGCACAAGCCATGGCCCGGTGCATCTGATGCCCATTTCCCTCTCAGTGACACGATCATAACCAACCTCAAGCCCTACTATGTTCAGCAGCTGTTTGCGCTCGATACTGTCGCCTCATTCGTGTCGTTGAAGCAGCAACAGGCTGCATTGACTACAGCTGCCAGTCAGTGGATGGACTACAAACTGAAGCAGCGGTCAAATCTACAGACGGAGATCATCTCGACGATTGACACGATGCTCGTGACCGGGCGTGGCATCCTCAAGGTGACCTACAACCTCGATGATCAGAAGCTGAGCTTCGAGAACGTGGACCCGATGCATCTCGTAGCTCAG